>JADMIO010787488.1_pt1 | contig 136549 bp, 148 predicted proteins | sample 8958161 | NCBI WGS metagenome assembly JADMIO01 (sample SAMN16585339, study PRJNA669376) | soil metagenome | isolation source: Crop rotation soil | place: USA: Cullars Rotation, Alabama | collected 2011
CGCGACAACTTGTCCACGTGGAATTCTAAGCTTAGGATCCCAATGTGCTGGAAAGCCCGCGCTGCCCGTGCGCCAAGTTGCGCCGGTAGAAGGCGTTGGAATCTTCCGCCGTGGAGAAGCCCGCATACTGGCGGATGGTCCAAGGCTGCTGCACGTACATCGTCGCATAAGGGCCGCGGCCGTAGGGCGGCAGGCCGGGATAGCCGTCGACGAAGTCCAGGCCGGCGCGGTCGGCGGCGACGTACGCGCTTTTCACTGCGATGCCTTCCGGCGTGAGCCAGTCATCTCCGTGTGGTGGATTTGCCTTCGCGACATCCGCCTCGAGTGCGAGCTTAGAGAAATCAGGAAGCGTCATTGGTTAGTTTCCAGATCGTTTCGCACGTATTGCGCCGGCGGCTCGTGGCGCTGCGTGGCAGCCTCGATGCGGGACTTGAAAACGAGAAGCGGATATCGACGGGCGGCCACGCGAAGTCTTAGCCACGAACGAAATGACATGATGGCGGCTGGGGCGCTCAACAACGTCGCATATACGATGCTGCCGAGAAGCACATTGCCGCCAGACAATAAGAGGTCGTTCGAGAAGAGGAGTATTAGAACGCCGATTAGCGCAGCAATACCAAGCACTAAGAAGGTCGAGGAAATCCACTCATACGGCTTCAATTGAGTGTGCAACTCGTGTTGAAGAGCGCGCAGCGCCGCATACGACGGCATCCACCGCTCGGGCTCATACGAGTAGGATGTCTCAATCGTTTCGATTGCCGATTGGACCTCTTGCGGGCTCATCGTCATGAACTCGGCCTCCCGCCAGCAGCGAACCCGGCCAGCGCCGCCGCATCGCCTCGGAACGCGTTCAGATCAACCGGCCCTTGCACGCCGCGTTTGTGGCCGCGGTTGTGGTGCTGCCAGATCACCCAGTCGCGCTCGCGGAAAGAGGGCTGCGACGCGATGGAGCGGATCCAGAAGCGCTCGCCGCGCAGTTCCGCAAGGTGCGCATCGTGAAACTCGCGCGTCGTGTAGATGATCGGCCGCACGCCATAGTGCGCCTCGACGCGATCGAGCCAGATGCGCGCTTCGGCAATGACATCCGGCATGGTCGGCCCTTCGCGGCAGGGGCCCATGTGCTCCAGATCGAGCGCCGGCGGCAGCGCGCCCGCCGCGCGCGGCACGACCGCGATGAAGTTCGCCGCCTGTTGCGCGCCCGGGCGGCACAGGGTGAAGAAGTGATACGCACCGCGATATAGCTCAGTCTCGCCCGCGCCCCCCCAGTTCGCCTCAAAGCGCGGATCGACATGATCGCCGCCTTCGGTCGCCTTGATATACGCGAACGCGACATCGTCCGCCGCCAACGCGCGCCAATCGATTGCGCCCTGATGCCAGGACACGTCGACGCCCTGGATGTACCGTGCCGCCCACGGCGTCCACCATCCGCCGGCAGCTGCGACGATCAAGCCCAGCACAATCGCGACCGTCGCCCCCGCCGCCACGAACATGCGCACGGGCGTCATTGCGCGGCCTCCATCGCCGGCACGAGATGGCGCCAGCGGCCGAGCGCTTCTTCAACGCGCCGCGCGATGCTGCCGCGACGCATCAGGCGCTTGATGTAGAGCCAACCCATCATGACGACGAACATGAAGGCCGCGCCCCGGAAAAAGTCAGGCAGGCCAAGCTGATCGCCGAAGGTCGCGGCCACGAGCGCTATGCACCAGACGAGGGCGGACTCGATCCCGTTCCAAGTCCACCCCTTCGCGCTGAACTGCCAGTCCTCTACGGCTTCGTAGGCTGAGCGCAGACCTCTCGGAGAGTTTGCATTTTCGAGTGTTTCAAGAGCTACCGCAACGTGTGGCGGAAGGTGATCCTCGCCGTCGGAGTACTCGTCCGGAATGTCGGCGCCGTACGCACGGAGGAGGGCAGTAACACGGTCTTCGCGGCGCAGGATTGGAAAGACGCTAGAGGTGATGATGGCCAAGATGCCGTTCAGCACTAGGACCAACCAGAGGGGAATCAATGACGTGAGTTCAACCGCATCCATCACCCAATCAACCGCGTAGAGCTGAACCGCATAGTACAGCGTGACGACGAGAAGCAGAACCCTGCTCAGGCGCAGTTGCGCATCGCGCAGGCGCCGTGCGCGAGCGTATTCGTGGCGCAGCGGGTCGAACGCGGGGCGCAAATCATCGCCTGTCGTTCGGTCAAGCACGTCGATCAATTGATCGACCTCAGCGAGGGTGAGTTTTCCGATCACGCGCCGATCCCTAAGGCTGCGTGCAAGGTGGCGAGTGCCGCAAGCGCATCCTGCCCGGTGAAGACGAACTGATCGACCCCCGCCTTACGCAAGCCGCTCTCATGATCCCCCGGTTTGCCCGCAAGGATCACCCAGTCCGCGCCTGCCGCCTTCAAACGCTGCGCGGCGTTTTCGGCGTCTTCGGCATAAGTCGCATCGGTGCCGCAGATCACCGCAACGCGCGTCTGCGAGCCGCGGAACGCGTCTATCATCGCTTCGCGCGAGGCGTACTCGTCTTCTTCGCCCAAGCTTGCCACGCCGCCGGCCGCGAAGAGATTGCGCGCGAACTGCGCGCGTGCGCCGAACGCGGCGAGCGAGCCCAGCGTGGCGAAGAACACAGCAGGGCGCTTCGCTTGCGCTTCGGCGGCGTCGCGTAGCGCTTCGAACGGCTCGGACCAACGGATGGGCGCGAGCCGGTTTGCTCCCCCGCGCGCGGGGGAGCTGTCATGCGAAGCACGACTGAGGGGGCGGTGCGCCGCTGTGCTTGCTAGCGTTTGCGCAGCGTTGCCCCCTCCGTCGCGAGCAAGCTCGCGACTGCCTCCCCCGTAAACGGGGGAAGAAACCGCCGGCATCGCCGCGCCAAGCAGCGGAAAATCGGTGACGCCCGTGATCGTCTCCCGGCGCGTGGCGATAAGCTGCTGACGTTTCGCCCGCGCTTCGGCGACGAGGCTTTGCAAGTATCCGCTCTGCAGCGCGCTGACGATCCCGCCGCGGCGCTCGATATCCTGCATGATCTCCCAGGCTTTCGCCGCGATATCCCGTGTCAGCTTCTCGACGAACCAGGCGCCGCCGGCCGGATCTGCCACATGCCCCAGCCGGCATTCCTCCAGCAGCACATGCTGCGTATTGCGCGCCACGCGCCGGGAGAACGGCGTCGGCAAACCCAGCGCGTCAGTGAAAGGATAGGTCGTGATGTCGTCCGCGCCGCCAATGCCCGCCGCGAACGCCGCCGTCGTCACGCGTAGAATGTTCGTCCATGCATCGTAGCGCGTCATCATCCGGCGCGAGGTGAAGGCGTGGATATGCGCCGCGCGCCGCTCAGCCGCGGCGCCGCTCGCCTCCATCACCCGCGCCCAGCACAAACGCAGCGCGCGAAACTTTGCCGTTTCGATCAGCACATCAGGACCAGCTGACACCGCAAAGCTCAGCGCCGCGTTAGCCTCGCCCACCCTCAGCCCGTCATCGTCTGTGAGCACGCGCAGATAGGCGATGCCCGCCGACAACGCGGCGGCGATCTCCTGGGCCTCCGTGCCGCCCGCTTCGTGCACCGGACGCGCATCGACGCGGAGCGACGTCGCCGCGGGTAGAGCGCCCCGCATGCGCTCGGCAAAGCCCGAGGCATCCTTCAGCGCCGACTGAGAAAACTCGCCCGTCCGCATCAGCGCGCCGATTGGATCGAGATTGAACGCCGTCCCCGGGGCCGCGACGCCCTTGAGTTTGCCCTCCAGCATCGTCGCCGCCGCGAGATCGGCGCGGTCGAGCGAAACAGGCGCCGCTTCGAGAATGACGTTGGCGAGCGTGCGATCGAGATCCGCCGCGTCGCGGGTCGTGACGCCCTCGTCGCCGAGCACAAGTTCAATGCCCGCCACACCGCCGTCGAGATCGGCGAGGATTTCGCGATTGGTCTGCTCGACATCGGGATGCTCGTAAGCTTGGCGAATGCGCCACGCGCCATCGCGCGCCCCGCGCACAAATGGCGCGGCCCCCGGAAAACCGGACACATCTGTCGCCGTATGCGCGTCCGGCTCGCGATAGAGCGGCTGGATCGGAATGCCGTCGCCAGTTTCCCCGACAAGCCGCTCCCAGCGCGCGCCTTTCAGACCCTGTTCAACCAGCGCGCGCCAGTCGGCTTCATCGGCCGGCTCGCCCAGGTGCAGTTCGTCCGCCATTTCCGCTCCGCTTGACGCCATGTCAGCATCGACGCGCTTTTGAACGCGCGCTAGGCGTTAATGCAACTGGAGCAAAGCATGGCCCTGCCGCCTATTTTCGACAAGTTGCGTCTCCCCGCCGTGGGCGCCCCGCAATTCATCATCGCCAACCCGGATTTGGTGATTGCGCAGTGCAAGGGCGGCATTGTCGGCGGCTTCCCCGCGCTCAACGCGCGTCCGCAGCCCGTGCTGGACGACTGGCTCCACCGCATCAAGGACGAACTGGCGCAATGGGATGAGGAGCATCCCGATACGCCAGCGGCGCCTTACGCCGTCAACCAGATCGTGCACAAAACGAACGAGCGGCTCGATGCGGACGTCGCCATGTGTGTGAAGCACAAAGTGCCGATCGTCATCACCTCGCTCGGCGCGCGTCCGGAAGTGAACGAAGCGATCCACTCCTATGGCGGCATCGTTCTCCACGACATCATCAACATCACCTTCGCCAAGAAGGCGCTGGAGAAAGGCGCTGACGGCCTCATCGCTGTAGCCGCCGGCGCTGGCGGACATGCGGGCTCCCTCTCGCCCTTCGCGCTCATCCACGAGATCCGCGAATTCTTCGACGGTCCGCTGCTGCTTTCCGGCGCCATCGCGTCGGGCCGCGGCATCCTCGCCGCGCAAGCCATGGGCGCAGACCTCGCCTACATTGGCTCGGCCTTCATCGCGACGACCGAAGCTAACGCGCCGCAAGCTTACAAGCAGATGATTGTGGATTCCTCGGCCGGCGACATCGTCTATTCGAACCTCTTCACCGGCGTGCTCGGCAATTATCTGAAACCCTCGATCGTCGCCGCCGGTCTCGATCCCGACAACCTCGCGCAAAGCGATCCGAGCAAAATGAAGTTCGGCGATAGCGGCTCCAAGGCGAAAGCCTGGAAGGACATCTGGGGCGCGGGCCAAGGCGTCGGCGCCGTGCACGAAATCGTGCCAACCGCCGAGCTCATCGCGCGCCTAAAGCGCGAATACGACGAAGCCAAAGCCAAGCTTTGCGCCAGCTGAACGCGCGAAAGGGGGATAGAGCAGGGCTCTATCCAACACTTTTCCCGCTAAGGCTCTGAAAACGCGGCTTCTCGCGCCAATCAATCCGACCGATCTCATGCGCCCTTAGGCTTCTCCTTCAAACGAGGAGCCCATGAGCGAAACATCAGCACAGAAACCCGCGATCCAGTCACTGACGCTGCAAAGCGCCGCGGCCATCGCCATCGCAGTCGCCGCCCAGCGGCTCGGCGTCGCCCTGCCAGAGGGCGCCGCCCAAGAGCTGGCCGCCGCCTTTATCGATCTTGTCGTCACGCTTGGCCTCATCGGCGTCGCCGTCGGCCGCGCTCGTGCGCGCACGCCGATCACCTGAGGAGACGCGGGATGGTCGGACCCATGCGCACTTTAGCGCTCGCCCTGCGCTTGCCGCGACCCCGGCCTGTGCTTCACTGCCGTTCGGCAAAACGCGGCTCGAAAACCCAGTCGCCGCCGCGCGCACGCTGGATCAGCGCGCGTATGCGTTGCTCCACGCTTACGCAGCAATTATCGAAGAGGCGACGGATATCGTCCGCGATCCCGCCGCCCCGCTCGCCTTCAAACGCGCGCTCGGCCAAGCTGAACGCGCGGCGACACCGGCAGCCGAAACGCTCGGCATCGCCGTTCGCGCATACGTGCGCGCGCGCGCCGATTTCGAGGCAGCGTCCGGTGAAACTCAACCGGCCGCGCAGCGCGCCGCGACTGCGCTCACCATCGCCGCGCAACGCCTCAGCGAAGCAATCCAAGCTGCCGAAGCCCCCATCGCTGAACTCGAAGGTCTAGTCCGCGCAGGCCGCGGCTAACGGAGACAAACAGATGTTGAACCTTATCCTGCAAGTGCAAATGCTGCTGGCCGCGCTCTCCGCCTTCCTGCCGCTTGTGCCCGAAACACAGCGCACTCGCTCCGCCGCGATCGTCGATCTCGCCGCCCAGGCGCTCGCCGCTGGCGGCGCAGTCGCCACGAATGTTGACGACCTCGCACAGAAACTTGCCGACGTCCGGGCCGAAGTCGAAACGATGGCCGCAACTGGCCGCACCGTTACCGACACGGAGATGGATGCAGCCCTCACACGCGTGCGTGTCGCGTCAAGCGCCTTTCGCGAAGCGCTGGCCGAGGCCGTGTAGCGGAGAAACCGGAGCGCGACACCGTAGCACCCGCGCGGATGGCCACGCTTGGCAACTCGGCTTCCAAGCATTCTCCCGGCACAGGGGGGGCGACGGAGTCGCGCGCCCCCGCCCTTGAAGCGTCGATGTCGGGGTGCAAGACATTCGTCCATGAGCACGCACATCCTCGCCATCGATCAAGGCACAACATCCACGCGCGCCATTGCGTTTGATTTGGAGTTCAATCCTGAAGCGACCGCCCAGATCGAACTCAAACAGCACTATCCCCAACCTGGCTGGGTAGAGCACGACGCGGAAGAGATTTGGGCCGCCACACTGAAAGTCTGCCGCGAAGCGATCGAGAAAGTTGGCGGCGCGGCGAACGTCGCCGCTATTGGCATCACCAATCAGCGCGAGACCACTCTCGTTTGGGATCGCAAAACAAGCGCTCCGGTGCACAAAGCCATTGTTTGGCAAGACCGGCGCACTTCGGAGACATGCACAGCGCTACGCGAAGCCGGCCATGAGATGCGCGTGCAGCAAAGCACCGGCCTGCTGCTTGACCCGTATTTCTCCGCCACCAAGATCGCCTGGATCCTCGATCGAGATCCGGCGCTTCGCAAACGCGCCGAGCAGGGCGAACTGGCCTTCGGCACCATTGAGACATACCTCATCTGGCGTCTCACAGGCGGCCGCGCCCACGTCTCCGACATCACCAACGCCTCGCGCACGCTGCTGTTCGATATCAATACGCGGGCCTGGAGCGATGAGATGTGCGCGCTCTTCAAGGTCCCGCGCGCGCTTCTGCCCAACGTCGCCGCCTGCGACGCGCACTTCGCGAACACGGACACATCGCTCTTCGGCCGCGCCATTCCCATCCACGGCAGCGCTGGCGATCAGCAAGCCGCGCTCGTCGGCCATGGCTGCTTCAAGCCTGGCATGGCGAAGTGCACGTACGGCACGGGCGCGTTCCTCGTGATGAACATGGGCGAGAGCGCGCCGCGCTCCGCTAATCGTCTGCTGGCCACCATTGGCTACGAAACCAAGAGCGCTTTCGCCTATGCGCTCGAAGGCTCGATCTTCTCCGCCGGCGCGACGATGCAGTGGCTGCGCGACGGCCTCAAGCTCATCAAGACTTCAGCCGACTCCGAAGTCATCGCCGCCGCGCTTCCGGACAATGGCGGCGTCTATCTCGTCCCTGCTTTCGCCGGCCTTGGCGCGCCGCAATGGAACGCGGAAGCGCGCGGCACGATCATCGGCCTCACGCGTGACTCGCGGCTGGAGCACGTCGTGCGCGCAGGTCTCGAAGCTGTCGCCTACCAAACCGCCGATCTCCTCGACGCACTCCGCGCCGATGGCGCGCCGAAAATCACCTCGCTCCTCGTCGATGGCGGCCTGACCGCCAACAGATGGGCCATGCAGTTTCTGGCCGACGTCTGCGACGTCGAGGTGGCGTGTCCCAAATTCCAGGAAGTCACGGCGCTCGGCGCGGGCAAGCTCGCCGCTTATGGCGCGGGCATCATCGCATCGCTCGACGGTGCAGGCGCCGCCTCACAAATGCGCTGGTCGCCGCGCATGTCCGAGGATGAACGTGCACGCTTGCGTGAAGGCTGGCGGGCCGCAGTTGCGGCGGCGCTGGCGGCCGCAAAGTAGGTCAGCGCGTGGTGAGCCCGGCGGGATTCGAACCCGCGACCCCCTGATTAAAAGTCAGATGCTCTACCGACTGAGCTACGGGCTCGCGCGAGGGCGGTGAGTTAAGCGCATGCGCGCTTCGCTGCAACCTCATGAACGCGCAACGGCGGCCGCATGGCCGCCGTTGTTCCACTAAGACTCAAGAGGCGCCGCGCTAAGCAGGCGGTTCGGCCGTCTTTTCGGGGGCTGTGGCCGGCGTAGGCTGCGGTTCTGTCGCGGCCGGCGACGGAAGCGCCGGGTAATTCGCATTTTCCGCAAGCTGTTGGCTCTCGCCAGCCGGCTCAACCAAAGCGGTCTGCGGCTGCTGGGAATATTCCATATAGCCCCAGGCTGCAGCGCCGAGCAGCGCTGCGACAACAGCGAGGCGCACGACGCCGCCGCTGCGCTCCTTATGGCGGGGCGGCGGGGAGTAGGGATCCTGAGTATCGCGAGGGCGCATGAGAGCTCCTTTCGGGGTTTACCCGCCAACGCCCGCCCCACAGACCGGTTCCTGTTGTGACGCCTTGGCAACAAGTGCCGGGAAATGTGGGCAAAAGGCGCCATTGGTGGGTCGTCGGAAGGGACTGCTCCAGCTTAAGGTGCGGGCCTCGTCTCGGACGGGGGACGCGCCGCAGGGGCGATAAGGGGACAGAGGGCCGCGCCGGGAGGGGCGCGGCCCTCTTCATTTGGACCTAAGTCCGCGGCCGCCTCCGAGAACCGCGCCAAATTTTCAACGGTCTTCAAAAAAGTAGGCGAAAACTGGCAGACGTTAATAGACTCTAGGGGGAGGCTGGGCTTACGTTCCGCATGAACGGCCCATGCGGGGGAACCTGATTGGGGCGTCCGTCATTGGAATTGGCCTCAAAGGGTCCATCCAGGACGAACGTTTCGGGGAAGCCGCAAAGCCGTGCGCATAAGGCGCAATTAGGCTGCGTCGCGGCGACCTGAGGCGCAGGGGATATCGCTTAAGAGGGGTGAATATGACATCGCGAATCACCAAGACCGTTGCGTTGGCAGCGTTGATGGCCAGCACGGCCGGCGCCGCATATGCAACTGAAGGCTGGTACGGCCGAGCTGACGTTGGCTACTCGGTCGATGGAGAAATCAAGCTAGGTAATGAAGACCTAGGGGGCAACGCAAGCTTCGGTCTTGACCACGATTGGACCCAACACCTGGGCCTTGGCTACGCATTTCAAAATGGCTTCCGCGTTGAAGGCGAGATTTCACATCGCTACAACGAGTTCGGCGATGGCGGCGTCTTCGTGGATGACGGCGACGTCCACGCGTGGGCGGCCATGCTCAATGGCTTTTACGATTTCAACCGTGGCGGTGATGTGCAGCCATACATCGGGCTCGGCGTCGGCGCTGCGCGCCTAGACGTCAGCGCTACTGGCCCCATTGGCTCGGGCGACGATGAAGACACCGTGCTTGCCTACCAAGGCATTGTGGGCGTGGCGCTTAACCTGACCGAACAACTCGCGCTCGATATCGGCTATCGCTATCTTGTAGCTGATGGTGCTGAATTGGACGGCGTTGGGCCCAACCTGACGGCGGCTACTTTCGACGCTGACTACGAGCATCAAGCGGTCACGGTCGGTCTGCGTTATCAATTCGCAGCTCCGCCTCCGCCGCCGCCTCCGCCGGCTCCGCCTCCGCCGCCCCCGCCGCCGCCTCCACCGGTCGCAGCGGCGTGCCCGACGTCGGAGTTCGTCGTGTACTTCGAGTGGGACCGCTCGAACCTCAACCAAGCTGCGCTCGAAACCATCGATGCGGCAGTGGCGCGCGCGCGTCAGTGCAACGTCGGCGGCGTCGTGGTGGTCGGTCACACCGACACCTCGGGCTCGGCCGAGTACAACATCGGTCTGTCGGAACGCCGCGCTTCGGTGGTCCGCGATGCGCTCGTCGCTCGCGGCGTCGGCGCGGGCTCGATCACAACGCAAGCCCGCGGCGAAGCTGATCTCGCCCGTGCGACGCGCGACGGCGTGCGTGAGCCGCTGAACCGCCGTACTGCGGTGACGATCTCGTTCCGCTAAGAACGAAGCCTAACGGCTAACTTGGACGGGCCCGGCGCAAGCCGGGCCCGTTTCACGTTGTGGCTCAAGGAAGCACTGGGGTGGACACTCGGGGCCCGCCTAGGCATGGTCCGCGCCCATGTCGACCGCCAGTTCAGCAACCGCCGCGCGTCCAGCTTGGAGCGCGGGCCTTGAGCCTGTGCTAGAGCGCCTGGACGGCGAGGCCGACGCCATGATTGCTCGCACCGAAGCATGGTCGGCGGTGAATTCGGGGTCCTTCGAGCCGGCGGGATTGGCGCGCATGCGCGAGCTGCTGCTCGACGCGTTCGCGGCACTGCCCGGCGCGATCGAACAGGCGCCGCTCGCGCCGTCGCAGCGTGTGAAGCCTGACGGCACACTGGCGGACATCGAACACGGCGCGTCCGTCCGCGTTCGCGTGCGTCCTGGCGCACCTATTCAAGTCGCGCTGACCGGCCACTACGACACGGTATTTCCCGCCGCGCATCCGTTTCAGAAGCCCTGGCGCGAAGGCGCGACGCTGCGCGGACCTGGCGTCGCCGACATGAAGGGCGGGCTATCGGTCATGCTCGCCGCGGTACAGGCGTTCGAGCGAACCCCAGGGGAAAAGCGCGTAGGATACGAAGTGCTGCTCAACCCTGACGAAGAAGTCGGCTCGCTCGCCAGCGCGCCGCTGCTGGCGGACCTTGGCAAGCGCGCGCATCTCGGCATGACATACGAGCCCTCGATGGCCGACGGCGCGCTCGTTGACGCCCGTAAGGGATCGGCGAACTACAGCTTGGTCGTGCACGGGAAGGCGGCGCACGTGGGACGCGCCTTCAGCGACGGGCGCAACGCCGTCATCGCAGCAGGCAATGCCGCGCTGGCGCTGAATGCACTGAACGGGGTTCGGGAGGGGGTTACTTTCAATGTCGGCGCAATAGACGGCGGCAGCGCCGTCAACGTCGTGCCCGAGCGCGCGGTAATGCGCTTTAACGTGCGCGCACCGGACACGGAGAGCGCCGCATGGGCGCAGGACGAAGTCGCGCGCATCGAACGAGAAGCGGGCGAGCGCGAAGGCATTCGCGTCCACCTGCACGGCGGCTTTACGCGCGCGCCAAAACCGCTCAACGACGCGCAGCGAACCATGAAGGCGTGGACGCACGAAGCCGGCGCTGTGCTTGGTCTCGATCTGCAATTCCGCCCGAGCGGCGGCGTGTGCGAGGGCAATAATCTGTTTGCGGCCGGGTGCCCCAACATCGATACGCTAGGCCCCTGCGGCGGCGGCCTGCATAGTGACGAAGAATTCGCGCTGATCCCCAGCTTCGCCGAGCGCGCCAAACTGTCGGTTCTGATGTTGGCCGCGCTCGACCGCGGCGCCTTTGATGTGAAGAGCCTGCGCTCGTGAGCAATTATGTCGTGCGCGCAGCGGGTCCGAAGGACCTGGAGGGGTTCAAGCAGCTGCGCGAAATCGCGGGCGCAGGCTTCACCAGTCTGATGCTTGATGACAATGCGTTCGCGGAGAAGCTGGCGCTGTCCGAGCAGAGCTTCGCCGCAAACATATCCGTTGCGGGGCCTGAGCGCTATTTTCTTGCGCTCGAACACGTGCCGAGCGGCCAGCTGGTTGGCTGCGCCGGCGTGAAGGCGACAATCGGAAAGCTGCCGCCATTCTTCAACTTCCGCATTATCACCGAAGCGTCCTTCTCCGCCGTTGTGAATCGCCGCTTCGATATGGACATTCTGATCGGCGTCAACGACTTCACGGGTTGCACGGAAGTTGGCTCGCTCTTTGTAAGGCCGGAACACCGCGCTGGCGGCGTCGGCCGCACGCTGGCGCAGAGTCGTTATATGCTGATGGCTACGGCCCCGCAGCGCTTTAACAGCCGCGTAGTTTCTGAACTTCGGGGCGTGGTGCATCCCGATGGGACCTCGCCCTTCTGGGAGGCTGTCGGCCGCCATTTCTTCCGCATGGACTTTGCCGAAGCAGACAAACTGTCGGCGACGACCGACAACCAATTCATTCTCGATCTAATGCCGCAGCATCCGATCTATATCGATCTTCTGTCTGAATCCGCGCGCGCTGTAATCGGCCAGTGCCACAAGGATGGGGAAGGCGCACGCCGGCTGCTCGAATGGGAAGGCTTCAGCTTCTCCAACGTTGTCGATATCTTCGATGGCGGCCCGTTGATGACGGTGCAGCGCGATCACATCCGCACGCTACGCGAAGCCAGGCGTGTCCCGGTTCGGGCCGGAGACAATCTCAGCGCGGGAAAGCGCGCCCTGTGCGCGGTCCTCCGCACGGGCGACTTCCGTTGTACCCCGACGCGCGCGGTTGTTTCAGGCGGCGCGGCGCAGATCGAGCCCGCGGCATTGACTGCGCTCGGCTTGCAAGAAGGCGATGAAGCTCTGATCTGGGTAGGCGATGCGGACTGAACTCTATATCGACGGTGCATGGCGCGCAGGTGCGGGCGAGCGTTTTTCGTCGCACGATCCGGCCACTGGCGACAAAGTCTGGGAGGGCCGAGCGGCGACACCCGACGATGTCTCTGAAGCCATGGCCGCCGCGCGCCTGGCCTTTCCCGCCTGGTCGCGCCGTCCGATCGAAGAGCGCGTCGCGATTGCGCGCAAGTTCGGCGACATCATCAAACGCCGCGACGAAGAGATCGCGCAAACCATCAGCCGCGAAATGGGCAAGGCGCTTTGGGATGCGCGCGGCGAAGTGCAGGCGATGGTCGGCAAAGTCGAGTTGTCGATCCGCGCGCAAGCTGAACGCGCCGGCGCCAAGGAAGAAAAAACGGCCTTCGGCGCCACCGTCCTGGCGCACCACGCGCACGGCGTGCTTGGCGTGTTTGGCCCGTTCAATTTCCCCGGCCATCTGCCGAACGGTCACATCGTACCCGCTTTGCTTGCCGGCAACACCATCCTCTTCAAGCCCAGCGAGCTCACGCCCGGCGTCGGCGCGCTGATGGTGGAAGCGTGGGAAGAAGCGGGCCTCCCCGCAGGCGTGCTCAATCTGCTCCAAGGCGCGGTCGAAACCGGCGCCGCGTTGCTCGACGCGTCCGGCCTCAATGGCGTTCTCTTCACAGGCTCGGCGCAAACCGGCGCGCTCATCCATCGCAAGTTCGCCGGTCGTCCGGACATGCTGCTGGCGCTCGAACTCGGCGGCAACAATCCGCTCATCGTCTGGCCGCCGGTGGACGCAAAGGCCGCCGCCAATCTCATCGCGCACTCCGCCTTCGCCACCAGCGGCCAGCGCTGCTCCTGCGCGCGGCGCTTGATCGTGCCGGAAGGCGCGCAGGGCGATGCGATCGTGCAGGCTGTGGCAGATCTCGCGCAGAAGATCCGCGTGGATCGCGGCGATGCGACGCCCGAGCCCTTCATGGGCCCGCTGGTGAACGCGCATGCCGCCGACCGCGCCGTGAAGTTCGAGCAGGGCCTCACCGCGATGGGCGCGAAGGTTATCGTGCCCGTCAAACGCGACGGCGCATTCGTGCATCCGAGCGTGATCGACGTGACCGGTCTGTCGCCGCCAGACGAAGAGCTGTTCGGGCCGGTGCTGCAAGTCTATCGCGCCGGCGACTTCGACCACGCGCTCGATCTCGCCAACGCTACGCGCTTCGGGCTCGCAGGCGGCCTCATCAGCGACGATGCCGCGCTTTGGTCGCGCGTAAAGAACGAACTACGCGCCGGCGTGCTGAACTGGAATCGCCCGACCACCGGCGCGTCAGGCGCGCTGCCCTTCGGCGGGCCCGGCCTTTCCGGATCGCTTCGGCCGAGCGCGTACTACGCCGCCGATTATGTCGCGTACCCGGTAGCGACGCAGTTGTCCGAGAAGGCAACGTCCATCCCCGCGCCCGGCCTGCCGGAATGAGTGCGGAGGAAATCAACTTCGACGGCCTCGTCGGCCCCACGCACAATTACGCGGGCCTCTCCGAGGGCAATCTCGCCTCAGACCGTAATCGCGACACCGTAGCGCGCCCTCGCGAAGCTGCGCTGCAAGGCCTTAAGAAGATGCAGCACCTGCGCGCGCTCGGCTTGCGCCAGGGCGTGCTGCCGCCGCACGAACGGCCGAACATCACTTGGCTCCGCTCGCTCGGCTTCACCGGAAGCGACGGAGAAGTTTGGGAAGAGGCATGGCGCGCCGAACCCACCATCGCCCGCGCGGCGCTTGCATCCTCGGCGATGTGGGCCGCGAACGCGGCAACGATCTCACCAAGCGCCGATTGCGCGGACGGGCGCCTGCACGCCTCCGTAGCCAATTTGCAAACTATGCTCCATCGCATCCTCGAAGCAGAGCAGACCGAGCGCACGCTTCGCGCGTTGATGCCGGACGACGAGCGCTTCGCCGTGCATTCCTCCCTTGCCCCTCACGCCTCACTTTCGGACGAAGGCGCAGCCAACCACATGCGCCTCTGCGCCGAGCAGGGCGCGCAGGGCGTGGAAATCTTCGTTTATGGCCGCGAGGCAAGTGAAACGCGCGCCGGCTTTCCCGCGCGTCAAACGCTGGAATCTTGCCGCGCCCTCGCGCGCCGCCACGGCCTCGCGCCCGGCCGCACGGTGTTCGCGCGCCAAAGCAGTGCCGCGATTGACGCCGGCGCGTTCCACAACGACGTGGTCGCCGTGTCGCATGAGCACGTGCTCTTCCACCACGAGCATGCTTTTGAAGACAAAGCGGCTGTCTACGCCGAGATCCGCGAAAAGGCGCGCGCCCTGTTCGAGCCTGTATTCATCGAAGTTCCCTCCGCGCGAGTCGCGCTGGAGGACGCAGTTTCATCCTATCTTTTCAACTCGCAGCTCGTCCGTTTGCCGGGCGACCAGGGCCTCACGCTGATCGCGCCAACCGAAGTTCGCGAGAACAACAAGACCGCCGGTTACGTCGCGGAGAAGACCGCGCGCGCCGGCGCGGTCATGGGCCGCATCGAATACGTCGAAGTGCGCGAGAGCATGCGCAATGGCGGCGGCCCCGCGTGCCTCAGACTGCGCATCGCCATGACGGACGCTGAGAAGCACGCGGCGGCAGCAGGCTTTTTCCTCGACGACGGACTCGCCAGTGAACTCCAAACTTGGATCATGAAGCACTATCGCGAAGAGCTCGGCCCCGCCGATCTCGGCGATCCCGCGCTCGTACGCGAAACCCAAACCGCGCTGGACGAGCTCACGCGCATCCTTCCGCTCGGCAACGCTTTCTATCCGTTCCAGCGCACGTGAAAAGCGGCAGCCGCGAAGCGACTGCCACTCTTGTCGTCCGATAAAAGTGTCCTAGTTCAAACTCTGTGGCCGCAGCTTGTAGCTGCCGTCGTCGCCTTCATCGAAGAAGAGATCCACCTGCGGATGCTCCACTGGATCGCCGCTCTCGTCAGGCACCAAATTCTGCTCCGACACGTACGCGATGTAGTGACTCTCCGAATTCTCGGCGAACACGTGATAGAAAGGCTGATCTCGCTTAGGGCGGATCGGTTCGGGGATCGCCTCGAGCCACTCCTCGGTGTTGGAGAATTCCTCGTCCACGTCGAACACGACGCCCCGGAACGGGAAGAGACGGTGCTTAACCACCTGACCAATGGTGAATTTCGCTTCGCGCATCTTCTCCTCCAAGATCCTCCTCTAACAGTCCTCTCGTTCCTGTTAGGTAGGGTGTAGAACGCGCCCAACAAGTTTCGGTCCCTCAGACACGGATTTGTGTGCACCCGGTGTGGCGCGCCTGCGCGGCGAAAACAGGCTGAATCCTGGCTGAACAACACTTTCGCCGCGCGGGAAAAGCTTTAGCATTACAGCCAACTTGGCTTTCGCGGGGCGCGCCCCGCAGGACGTTTGTGACATGACTCGGGACAAGCCTGGCGGCGCGCCGCGCGCCGCCGGCAGAGCGCCCAAAACGCGCGCGCCGCTGTTCGCGGCGCTAGATTTGGGCACGAATAACTGTCGGATGTTAATGGCTGCGCCGGACGGCGCCGGCGCGTTGCGCGTCGTTGACGGCTTTTCACGCATCGTGCGCCTGGGCGAAGGGCTCGCCCACACGGGCCGCTTGAGCGAAACGGCGATGGCGCGCGCGTATCAGGCCCTGGTCGCCTGCGCGCAGCGTCTTGAGGCGCGCTCGCCGGTGGCTGTCGGCTGTGTCGCCACCCAAGCGTGCCGCGCCGCGGCGAATGGCGAGACATTCCTCAACCGCATCCGCACCGATCTCGGTCTCGATTTCAGGATCATCGAGCCACAGGAAGAGGCGGGCCTCTCTGTGCTCGGCTGCGCCAGCTTGCTCGAGCCGGAAGCGGACGTCGCGCTCATCGTGGATATTGGCGGCGGTTCGACAGAGCTTTCCTGGGTGCGTCCTAAGGAGGTGAAGACCGCCGGCCTCGATCCACCGATCTTGTCATGGGGCTCCTCTCCGGTCGGCGTTGTCACGTTGGCGGAAGAAGAGACAGAGCCCGAGCATGATCGCGAGGCGTGGTTCGGCGCGCTCGTCACACGCCTTGCCGCGTCAATCGAAAGCGTCGGTGATGCCGCGCACCTGCGCGAGGCATTTCTCAACGGCCGCGCACACGTGATCGGCACGTCCGGCACCGTGACTAGTCTCGCGGGCGTCCATCTCGAATTGCCGCGCTATCAGCGCGCGCGCGTTGACGGGTACTGGTTCGATGTCGGCGAGTGCCGCGCCACCATCGCGCGTCTCTTGGCGCAAAGCCTGGACGAACGCGCCGCCAACGCCTGCATCGGCAAGGACCGCGCAGACCTGGTCGTGTTCGGCGGGGCGATCCTGGATGCAGTGCTGCGCGTTTGGCCAGCCCCGCGCATCCGCGTCGCCGACCGTGGCCTGCGCGAAGGCGTGCTGATGCGCCTCATGGCGCAGCACGGAGCGCGCTGATGGCCGACGAAGAGCCGCCGAAGCGCCGCTGGACCGGAAAGCCGAAAAGCAGCGGCGGCGAGCGCCAGATGACGACGCGCGTCAAGAAAAAGAAGTTCGACGAAAGCTCGCGCAACTGGCTTCAGCGCCAACTCAACGATCCCTATGTCGCCCGCGCCAAGGCCGAAGGCTATCGTGCGCGCGCGGCGTATAAGCTGATCGAACTCGACGAGAAGTTCCACTTCCTGAAGAAGGGCGCGCGTATCGTCGATCTCGGCGCAGCGCCCGGCGGCTGGGCGCAAGTCGCGGTGAAGCGCGGCGCGAAAGTGGTCGGCATCGACCTCCTGCCGATCGAGCCGCTGTCGGGGGCGACATTCCTCGAAATGGATTTCCTTGCGCCTGAGGCGGCCGCAGCGCTCATCGAAATCCTCGGCGGCGCGCCCGACATCGTCCTCTCCGACATGGCGGCCAACACAACCGGCCACGCCAAGACAGACCAAATCCGAACCGGCGCGCTCGCCGAGGCCGCCGCTGAGTTTGCACTTCAACATCTCGTACCCGGCGGCGCTTTCGTGACCAAGGCGTTTCAGGGCGGTCTGGAAACCGAACTCCTCACGCGCCTTAAACAGAACTTCGCGAAGGTGTCTCACGCAAAACCCCCCGCCAGCCGTGCCGAGAGCGCGGAAGTGTACGTGGTTGCGTTGGGCCGCAAGTAGCTAGTTTCTCGGCGCGGCAATTAATGCGCGCACCGCATCCAGCGCGGGATCGCGGCCGGCGAAATAGTCTTGCGCTGTCAGCTGCACCGGCATGTGCGGCGCCTGGCTGTAGCGCGCATCCCACGGATCGGAGAGCTGCCACCAGACGCCGGCGACGGTTGCGTAGAGTCCGGAATAGGGCAGCCGGATCAAGCCCTCGTCGCCGTCCTGATTGCCGAATGCGCTTGTGGGCTCGCCGACGAACACAGGCCGTGCGAGGCGCTGCAGTTCAGTCGTGAAATTGGCGGCCGCCGAGTACGTGTTTCGCCCGATCAGGACATAGAGCCGGTGATCCTCATCCGCGGAGAACGAAATCACCGTGCGCAGCAGCTCCGGATAGGTGAAGGTGTTGCCGCCGTTATTGTGCCGGAGATCGACGATCAGGTTGCGCGCATGGCCTTCCGCGAGCGCAGTGCGCAGCCGAAGGCCAAATTGCGGGAGCGTCTCGTCTTCATCGGGCGCGATCTGATTGACCTGTGCGTAGATCGTAGCGCTATCCGGCCAAGCCTCGAACCAATGCGACTGGTCCACGTGCTGCAGGAAGGTCGGCGTGGCCACACCTGGCGGCACCGGCAGTTTGCCAAGCGTCGGCCGGTCCACGCCTGCGACAGTGCGGGTGACTGTCCGCCCGTTGCGCAGCCGAACCCGCAACACTGCGCGGTCCACGCGATCGGTGACGCCCAGTCCATTGAGCGCAGCCAGATCGGTAAGCCGGAACGGCGCGGTCCAAGCCGCCTCGATCTCCGTGCGCGCGCTTTGCGTCGCGCGAATGCGCGTCAGCACCTCCGCAGCGGCCATGCCATCAACTGACAGCAATCGCGCGCCGATCAGGCTCGCATCGGCGCCGCCAACGATGAACACGCCTTCCGGAAAGAGATAATACTGGATCGGTAGATAGTGAAGCGCCGGCATGCGCGGCGGCGGGCCTTCGAACCACCCGCCCCACATTTGCGTATGGTTCTGCCCGAGCCCGCCCAGGAGGCGCGCAAAGCCGGCATACATCTGCTCGTCGCTGAGCGAGCCCACATTGTCATAAAGCTCACGATAGACCGTCATCAGCGGTGCCGGCAGTTCGCCGACATGATAGTGCGGATTGATGCGGCGGATTTCCGCCAGCATGAAATCGAGATCGGCGCGCCAGCCTTGCTCGCGCGTCATGCCGCTGGTGTCGACGACGCCCGCCACGCGCTGGAAGCGCGGATTGTCCCGTAGCACTGCGTACTCTTCGGCGTAGATCATACCGCCGCGACGCAGATTGGCGTTCTCCAACACGGACCGTTCCAGCGCATCAATGGCGGCCTCGTGATCGCCGAGTTGTATGTAGAGCTGAGGCAGCCACTCGTTCGCCATCCGATAGCGTGGTCCGCCAAGCGCCATCGCGCGCTCGTACGCGGCAATCGCCTCGGCCGGCTTGTGCAGCCGCCGCTTCACGCCGCCAAGCAACACCCAGGTCTGTGCATCAAGCGCATAAGCTGCCGTCGCCTGCTCCAGCAGCGGCTCGGCCGCGGCATCGTCGTTGGCCGCGAGCGCTGTCTCTGCTGCCGCAAGCGCGCGCTGGTAAGCGACCGGATCGGCAGGCGCCGCAAGAGGCGAGATCTGGCCGAAGGCTGGCGTTGCGCAGGCCAGCGCGACCAGCAAAAATGTGGGCAATAAGGCTCTCATGGCTTCCCCGCTTGGTTCGCCCTAGTCCTGAGATGCAGCTTTGCGGGAGCTTGGATGCGCCGCTGTGACTGGACAAGGCCGGTGAGAATCTCTACCAGCCGTCCATGGAAATCCGTGAAGCTTTGACCTTTGACGACGTGCTCCTTGAACCGGGCGCGTCCGAAGTGCTGCCCGCCGACGTTATCACCAAGACGCGACTGACCCGTGGGCTCGACCTCAATATCCCGCTTATCTCCGCGGCGATGGATACGGTGACCGAAGCGCGCCTCGCCATCGCCATGGCGCAGGCCGGCGGCATGGGCATCATTCACCGCAACATGACCCCGGGCGAACAGGCCGATCAGGTGAAGATGGTCAAGAAATTCGAGTCCGGAATGGTGATCGATCCGATCACGATCAATCCGGACCAGACCGTCGGCGAGATCATTCTGATCAAGGAGATGCGCAGGATTTCCGGCTTCCCGGTGGTGGACCGCGAAACCGGCAAGCTCGTCGGCATCCTCACCAACCGCGACATGCGCTTTGCCGAACCGAACGAGCGCGTCGCCGACCTGATGACGAAGACCAACCTCATCACGGTCCGCGATGGCGTGAATGAGGGCGAGGCCAAGAAGCTCTTGCACAAGCATCGCATCGAGCGCGTGATCGTGGTCGACGATGCGAACAAGGTGACGGGCCTCATCACCGTGAAGGATTTCGAGAAGGCGCAAGCCTTCCCCAACCGGGCGAAGGACGAACGCGGGCGTTTGCTTGTCGGCGCCGCTTCCACAATCGGCGATGCTGGTTATGAACGCTCGCTGGCGCTGATCGAAGCGGGCGTGGACGTCGTCGTGATCGACACCGCGCACGGTCATTCCAAGGGCGTGCTGCAAGCCGTCGATCGCATCAAGCGCGCTTCGAACAAGACGCAAATCATCGCCGGCAACATCGCCACGGCCGACGGCGCGAAGGCTCTCATTGATGCTGGCGCCGACGGCGTGAAAGTCGGCATCGGCCCGGGCTCGATCTGCACCACGCGCATCGTCGCGGGCGTTGGCGTGCCGCAGCTGACGGCGGTGATGGATGCAGCGAAGGCGGCGCAGAAGGCCGGCGTGCCGGTGATCGCAGATGGCGGCATCAAGTTCTCGGGCGATCTCGCCAAAGCGCTCGCAGGCGGCGCCGAAGCTGCGATGATCGGCTCGTTGCTTGCCGGCAGCGAAGAGGCGCCTGGCGACATCATTCTCTACCAGGGGCGCTCGTACAAATCGTATCGCGGCATGGGATCCCTCGGCGCGATGGCGCGGGGCTCAGCCGATCGCTACTTCCAGAAGGAAGTGACCGATCAGATGAAACTGGTGCCGGAGGGCATCGAAGGGCGCGTGCCGTTCAAGGGGCCGGTGAGCAACATCATCCACCAGCTTGTCGGCGGCCTGCGCGCGGCGATGGGCTATGTCGGCGCCAAGGACATGAAGGAGCTGCGCGAGAAGGCGCGCTTCGTGAAAATCTCTTCCGCAGGCCTGCGAGAAAGCCACGTGCACGACGTTTCGATCACGCGCGAAGCGCCGAATTATCCGCTGGGCTCGTGAGTGAGCATCCGCGCGATCACGCCGGATGATTATGCCTGGGTGCTGGCGCTCAACGCCAAGAGTGAGATTGAAACTTCGCCGCTGGATGAAGCGAAACTCGCGCGCATGGTGGCCGCTGCGTTCAGCGCGACAGTGTACGGCGACGCCGCCTTCTTGATCGCGTTCGATCAAGCCGCTGCCTACGAGGGCCAGCACTTCGGCTGGTTTCGCGCATGGTTTCCCAAGTTCGTCTATGTCGACCGCATCGTGGTGTCGCAGGACGCTCGAGGGCACGGCATCGGACGCGCTTTGTACGAGCACCTCTTCACGACTGCGCGGGCGGCGGGACACGATCGCATCGGTTGCGAGGTGAATCTCATGCCGCCCAATCCAGGGTCCGACCTGTTCCATGCCAAGATGGACTTCAAGGAGATCGGCCAGTCCGTGCCGTTCAACGGCAAATGCGTGCGCTACATGATGCATTGGCTGGTCGAAAACCCGGATCGCAGTTGGGGCCGGTAACTTCGTCGCATCGTGCGATGCAGCGCCGAGTGGCAGTGTGATCGCGTACGGTCGGCTATTTGCTGATTTGTTTTCTTCGGGGTTCCTCCCATGCGTCCTGGCGCGCGGCAGCAAGCCGCCATTGAAATCCTCACATCGCTCGAAACGCAGCGCCGTCCCGCCGCCGATGCGGTGAAGGACTGGATGCTGTCGCATCGCTTCGCCGGCTCGAAAGATCGTGCGGAGATCGGCGATCTCGTGTTCGGCGCGCTGCGCTGGAAGCAATCGAGCGCGTGGCGAATGCAGGAGGACAGCCCGCGCGCTTGGGTGTGGGGCGCATTGCGATGGGGTTTCGGCTGGAGCGCCGAGCAAGTCGAGCAAAGCACGTACAACGATCCGCACGCGCCAACGCCGCCGACGGAAGCGGAGCGCGAGGCGCTGGCGAACGCGACGTTCGGTGGCGCGCCGGCGCACGTTGCGGGCGATTTTCCGGAATGGCTGAGCGAGAGCTTTGCGCGCGCGTTTGGCGATGACGCTGCTGCAGAGGGCGCGGCGCTCGCGGCGCCGGCGCCGCTTGATCTGCGCGCGAACACTCTGAAAACAAAGCGTGAGAAACTGATCGCGGCGTTGGCGGAGTCGCCGAAACTGCAGGAGGCGCCATCGCCCACGCCCTATGCGCCGGAAGGCGTGCGCATTCCTTGGAAGCAGGGACGGACGTTTCCTTGGGCGACGGAGCAGTCATTTCTCAAAGGCTGGTTCGAGGTGCAGGACGAGGGCAGTCAGCTTGGGGCGATGTTCAGTGAAGCGGCGCCGGGGATGCAGGTTGCGGATGTTTGCGCGGGCGGCGGCGGCAAGACGCTGGCGCTCGCGGCGCTGATGCAGGGGAAGGGGCAGATCTACGCTTACGATGTTGATGGACGGCGCCTTGCTCCATTGAAAGAGCGCGCGGACCGAGCTGGGGCGCATAACATTCAGATCAGAACTCCCATGAGAACGCGCGATGCGCTGGAGGATTTGCGCGGGCGGATGGATATCGTTTTCGTCGATGCGCCGTGTACGGGGTCGGGAACTTGGCGGCGTAATCCGGATGCGAAGTGGCGATTGCGGCCGAATGCTTTGGCGAAAAGGCTGGAGGAGCAGCGCGAGGCGTTGGCCATGGCGGCGCCGCTGGTGAAGCCGGGGGGGCGGCTGGTTTATGTGACGTGTTCGGTGTTGCCGGAGGAGAATGAGGGTCAGGTTGACGCATTCCTCGGATCGTACACCGACTTCAGCGCTGTCGGATTGAGCGCGAGTTTCCCGGCGCTCGCGCGTACGCACGGCTTGCAAATGACGCCCCGGCTTACAGGCTGCGATGGCTTCTACGTCGCGGCGCTGGTTAGACGCTGATATCCACGCGGCCGCCGGGTTCTTCGTAGCGGTCTTCGCGCCGCAGCGGGTCTTCGCGTTTGCGAGTGGGATCGGCCTGGCGCTTCTTTTCCGCGAGCGAGACAGGATCGACCCGCAGCTTGCCCTCGACCGCGTCGCGGTAGGTGACCGCGCCGCCAAAGTCCATGGCCGCGCGCTCGCCCTTCTGCGGGCGCGCCGGTGCGTCTGGTAACGCGGCGATGTGCGAGATCGCGGCCATGGACCGCAATTTGCGCAGGTTGCGGTTAGCGGTTTGGTCATCTCTATTGATGAATTGCGGGTTCAGCATGAGGGTGGGGTGAGACGTCTCGACATCGCCATTGCCGGATGCGGCGTTGCGGGCCTGGCGTGCGCGACGCTGCTGCGAGCGCAGGGCGCGCGCGTTGTGGTTTACGACCGTTTGCGAACACCGGCGCCGCTCGGCTCTGGGCTCATTCTGCAGCCGGTGGGTTTGCATGTGCTGGATGAGATCGGCATTGGCGCGCGCATGCGCGAACTCGGTGCGCGGATCGATCGGCTCTACGGCAAAAGCGGTGAGCGAATTGTGCTTGATGTTCGCTATGACGCGCTGGGACGCGACGCGGCGTGCGGCGTGAGCGTGCATCGCGGGGCGCTGTTTCAGCTTTTGTACGAGCGGCGATTGCGGCGGGCGCGGAGATCGAAGCGGGGCGAGAGATCGTTTCGACGCAAGGCGGGCGTTTGGAATTCGCTGATGGGAGCGAGAGTGCTCGGTTCGATCTGGTGATCGATGCGCTCGGAATGCGCTCGCCGCTGTCTGAGCCGCCCCGACAGAATCTGCCGTTCGGCGCGTTGTGGGCGAGTTTGGATTTTGTCGGTGATTTCGATCCGCATGCGCTGGAGCAACGCTACGAAGCGGCGCGGAAGATGGTGGGCGTGCTGCCGATCGGCCGGTTGCCTGGAGAGCAAAAGCAGAAGGTCGCGGTTTTCTGGAGTCTGAAACACGAAGCGCGGGACGCATGGCTGAAACGCGATCTCTACGACTGGAAGGACGAGGCGAGGGCGTTGTGGCCGGCGACCACGCCCTTGCTTGAGCAGATACGCGCGCATTGCGATCTGGTGTTTGCGGCTTATGCGCATCGGACGATGCGCGCGCCGGTCGGCCAGGACTGCGTGCATGTGGGCGATTCCTGGCATTGCACCAGCCCGCAGCTCGGGCAGGGCGCGAACATGGCGCTCTTGGATGCGTTTGCGTTGGCGCGGGCGCTCGAAGCGCAGAGCAATCTGGAAGCGGCGCTGCATGAGTATGCGCGGCTCAGGCTCTGGCACATTCGTTTGTATCAAACGGCCTCCTTTCTGTTTACGCCGGCGTATCAATCCGACAGCGCGGCGATGGCTTGGTTTCGCGACTTCATCATGTCGCCTCTCTCGCGCGTGCCGCCCGCGCCGCAAGTGCTGGCCGCGCTTGTCGCGGGACAATGGGGCGGCCCGCTCAGTGCGATGGGCGTGCGCGCGCAGCGCCGTTTCGTACAAAGCGAAAGCGGGAGCCGGGGCGCGTTTGACGCGCCGGGTAGTTCCTAGTGTGCGCCGGTCATTGCTAACCAGCGCGCGCGTCAAACGCGCCCCGTTGCGACCGTTGCTTCGTCGGCGCCGTCGCCGGAGCTGTTTCACTCCGGGAGGCGGTTCGGCCGGCGGCGTGCGTGAAGCTGCCTAGCTTCCGGCCCGGTGGTCGGTGTCTTTCCACCGGCTGCTGCGCTTCAACTCTGAACGCGCATCACGCTCGATCGCGCCCCTCGCGCTCGCTCGGCTCGGCTAGCCTGGTGAACCTCCCGTGCGAGGGATGGAGCCATTATGCGGCCAGTGCGGAGGTGTAGGATAGATTTTTCGATTGCTTTTCTGTTAACCATACTCTCCGAATTGCTATCGGGAGGTTGGGTGATGGCAGTCGGCGGCAATAAGAGCGGCAGTCACGAACGTGATGCCGACATTTTCATCTCGTATCAGCGAGATACGGCTGACAAAGCGAAGAAGCTCGCCGAAGCGCTCAGACGGGACAATCGGGACGTCTTCATCGATCAGAAGCTTAGCTCCGACGCCAAGTGGCGCGCGGACATCGAGCGCAAGCTAAACCGGTCACGCTGTGTGGTGGCGATTTGGTCGAAGCGCGCTTCCACGAGCGGGTGGGTGAACTACGAAGCATTCCGGGCACAGCAGGAAGGCAAACTCGTCGCTGTTTGGTTCGATCCTATTAAAGGTGAGGAATTGCCGAGCTGGCTTACCGATCAGCAGATCACGAGCCTCCGCGGATGGAATTCTCCCGACGACCTTCAACACAACGGTTGGCTCAGCATCAGCCGCGCGGTGCACGCGAAATGCGGCAAATTGCCGGACTATCGGTTCAAGGGTTGGCTCGGCGGAGGGCCGGCACACGAACGGGTAACTTCACTCACGTTCCACCCCAGCGAAGATGGGCGCTTGATCTCGACCGGGTCGGAAGGTGGCGCGGTGCTTTGGCTGGCGACAATGGCCGACCACACCAGGGGCAAGGGCCCTTATGTCCGCAGTGATGAATCACAGGCGGACCAGAACCGTCCGACACGGGTTGAGACACCATCGTCCCCGACGGAGTACTCAAAAAATTCCATCTGGCGCAGCCAGTTCTCTCCGGCCGGTGATCGCATTGTTCTAGCCTGCCGAGACGGGGTGGCGAGGGTGTACAATTGGTTGTTAGAGCGGCCGCTCCTTGAGCTTCCGCACACTGAAGTGTGCGGAGGCACGCCCATGATGTTCGCGAGGAAGGGCGGGGGGAATCTTCGTGATGGTGTTCAGGACGCCTGCTTCCTACCTAACGGACACATCGTAACCGTGGGCGGATTCTATGCCGTTACGTGGGACGCGGACGGAAAGCCGCTGCGGGCGAAGCCCACAAGTATGCCTGATGGGGCGAGAGCAATCGTGGTTCGCGCGCTCTACTGCGATGTGTTGGAAGGCGTGATCCTTGGCGATCGTCTTGGCAAAGTCCGCGTTCTTGATCCCGAGGTTGGCGAGATCGGCTACCAGATCGACGATCGCGAAGACACCAATGTGCACTTAGCGCTCGGGCGCACGCTTGTTGACGGAGTGCCCGCGGATGGTGTGCTTGCGATCGTTTCGGAGAGTGCAATCGATTCCGACATCAAGTTTCACTACTGGTCGACGCTCCCCGGTCGACGCATGGGAGCCTTCGCCGAGCCGCGACCTGGTGTCGTTAGTATCGATACACCGCCCATCCGCGGCATCGCCATGCACCCAACTGCGCCCGTAATTGCGATTGCGTCCAATGCGGTGCAACCGAAGCTGTACGACTTTCAGATGATCGAAGAACTACCACTGGAGCGAAAGAAGGGTTGGCACGATGGTTCGGTGACGGCAGTAGCATTCTCGCCGAACGGGAAGTACTTGGCCGCCGGCGCGGAAGATGGTCGCATCTCAATCTGGGAAAATCACGCGAGGGCGTTCTAATACTATTTAACGGCGGAGATCGGGCTAGGGAAACTTCCCCATAAGAAAGCCGAAAAAGCTCGTGAGAACTGTGAGCCACGCAGTCATCTTCAGGTCGCGGTCTGGATGATGGAAGAGTACAAACCACGTGCTAGTGTCGAATGACACCTTCATGTAGTAGTACCCAATGACTCCTGCGCGGTGTCTCGCGTCGTCTCCTAGTTTCACAATAGCTTTTCGTCGACGGGCGATCCGACGTGCGGAGCGCTGAATGAACTCCTCTCGCGCATTTGCGAGGTTAGTGCGGAGACCATTCGGGATTGAGACTATTTCGGTACCTGACGCTTGAAAGTCGCGTTCAGGCTGCCCTGCTATCCAATCTGCAACCAAGTCCGCAGTGGCGTTGCCCGTCTCAGGCACCGTGTCCTTGTTCAAATCTGGATTGTGCAAGAGCACATCGCGAGATGCGACGTCATCCACTCCTTCACGTCCAACTAACTCATCACCACTCTTCGGATACCGACGATCGCGTATTTCGAACAGGAATGGCTTTTTCCACCGGCGCCGCGATTTCTGCTCTGAAGCTCTCAGCTCAACGTATCTTCTCTCACCCTCATGGTCGTCGTAGGCGTAGAAGAATCTGCAGTACGCGTGCTGACCGTTCATTGAGTTTGGCAGTATTGCTTTCGGTGCCCACACTCGTTCGGTCCGATCTCCAGGCTCGCCGTCATGGGCGCGCAGGGCGATCGGGCCTAACGGGGTGTTCTGGACATCACCCGAATAAACTCGCGCAATAACCTTGAGCGTCAGCCAAACCAGCAGCGTGACCAGTACAAATTGGATGATCCAATTTTCTAATAAGATGTGCCCAATGGAGCGGGCATGGTCCGTAGTGATCCAACGCGCAGCCCGCGCAACCGCGGGAGCCATCCCATCCATAACTCCCCTCCCATATCCCTTACCGGACCTTAACCTCTGGGGATAAGTCCGCAACCTGAGCGGGTACGGGTTATGTCGGCATCCGAGCTAGGTGACGATTAGCGGCATGCGCTCGATCGGGCCGACGACAAGCACGGGTCCTGATCCAACCAGAAGCAGTCGCTGAAGAGCTAAGCCTCTGAATCTTCCCCCGATTGCGGCTCGGTATGCGCGCTGGCGTGATACAGCGTCGCTTCGAAGTCGGTCACTTCATAGTCCTGCTGGCACTGCGGGCAGCGCATGATTTCGCGCTGGCGGGCGGGCGGATCGTCAGGCTCGGTCATGAATCCCAAGACTATCATGGCCCTATCAAATGATCGCGTTTCTCGCGGGTTCCGACTTCACCGACCTGTGTATGAACGTACCCCATACCCACGCGCGTTTTTTAGGCGCAATGAATCGTTCCCGGCCGCCAACCAATTCGCCGCTCTACTGGCTGATCGCCGCGCTTTTCATGATCGCCGGGGCGAGCCTGCTGGGTCAGTGCGCGCTGGGCTAGCCGGAAGCAGGGATGCAGCGAAGATGCGGGCCGGAAGCCCGCGGTCCCGGGGCAATTGACGCCCTGCGCAACGCACTCCAGATACGGCCATGGCGCAGTCCTCCCCCAAAACCGCTCCCGAAACGTCGCCCGCGGCGCATCACGAGCGGGTGCTCATCATCGACTTCGGCTCGCAGGTTACGCAGCTGATCGCGCGGCGCGTGCGCGAGAACGGCGTCTATTGCGAAATCCATCCGTACAACAAGGTCGATGGAGCGCTGCTGAAAAGGTTCGCGCCGAAGGCGATCATCTTCTCGGGCGGGCCGTGCAGCGTGACGGACGATCCCTCGCCCCGCGCGCCGGAGGAAGCGTTCAAGCTGGGCGTGCCGATCCTGGCGATCTGCTACGGCCAGCAGACGATGGCGCTGCAGCTGGGCGGCGCCGTTGAAGGCGGGCATGCGCGCGAGTTCGGTCGCGCCGATGTCGAGATCAAGAAAAGCTCGCCCCTGTTCGAAGGCGTGTGGGATGTGGGCGGGCGCTATCCGGTGTGGATGAGCCACGGCGACCGCGTGACGAAATTGCCGGATGGCTTTGAGGTTGTCGGCGTGAGCGAGAATGCGCCGTTTGCGGTCGCGGTGAATGAGAAGCGGCGCATCTATTCGACCATGTTCCACCCCGAAGTGGTGCACACGCCCGATGGCGCGAAGCTGTTGCGCAACTTCACGCACAAGATCGCCGGGCTCAAAGGCGACTGGACCATGGCGGCGTTCAAGGACGAAGCCATCGCGCGCATTCGCGAACAGGTGGGCGACGGCACGGTGATTTGCGGGCTGTCGGGCGGGGTGGATTCGAGTGTGGCGGCGGTGCTGATCCATGAAGCGATCGGCGAGCGGCTGCATTGCGTGTTCGTCGATCACGGGCTGATGAGGCTGAACGAGGCTGAACAGGTCGTGTCGCTGTTCCGCGATCACTACAATATTCCTTTGATCCATGCCGATGAGAGCGAGCGGTTCTTGAGTGCGCTCGACGGCGTCGACGATCCGGAAGTGAAGCGCAAGACGATCGGCAAGCTCTTCATCGATGTGTTCGAGGAGAAGGCCAAGCAGATCGGCGGCGCGGATTTTCTGGCGCAGGGCACTTTGTATCCTGACGTGATCGAGAGCGTGTCGGCGCTGGGCGGGCCGTCGGTGACGATCAAGTCGCACCACAATGTGGGCGGGCTGCCCGAGCGCATGAACATGAAGCTGGTCGAGCCGCTGCGCGATCTCTTCAAGGACGAAGTGCGCGCGCTGGGGCGCGAGTTGGGGCTGCCGGAGACGTTTGTCGGGCGCCATCCGTTTCCGGGGCCGGGGCTCGCCATTCGCGTGCCGGGAAAGATCACGCGCGAGAAGCTCGATATTCTGCGACAGGCGGATGCGGTCTATCTCGATGAAATCCGCAAGGCTGGGCTGTACGACGAGATCTGGCAGGCGTTTGCCGTGCTGTTGCCGGTGCGCACGGTCGGCGTGATGGGCGATTTCCGCACCTACGATTATGTGCTGGCGTTGCGCGCGGTGACGTCGAGCGACGGCATGACGGCGGACTTCTTCCCGTTCCCAATGGATTTCCTCGGCCGCGCGGCGACGCGCATCATCAACGAAGTGCCGGGCGTGAACCGCGTGGTCTACGATGTGACGTCGAAACCGCCCGGGACGATCGAGTGGGAATGATGAGCGGCCCCGTGCGCGAGACTGAAACGCTGCTGCACTCGATGGGCCTCGAAGGCGCCATCGGCGAGGGCGAGCTCGAAATCCGCACGCCGATCACCGGCGAACTGCTCGGCCGCGCGCCGGCGGCGAGCGCGGAAAGCGCACGCGCCGCGATCGCGCGCGCGCACGCTGCTTTTCTCGACTGGCGCATGATCCCAGCGCCCAAACGCGGCGAGCTGGTGCGCCTTTTCGGCGATGAATTGCGCGCGCACAAGGCGGCGCTCGGGCGCCTCGTCTCGATCGAAGCCGGCAAGGTCGCGTCCGAGGGCCTCGGCGAAGTCCAGGAGATGATCGACATCTGCGACTTTGCCGTCGGTCTGTCGCGCCAGCTCTACGGCCTCACCATCGCGACCGAGCGGGCCGAGCACAGGATGATGGAGACCTGGCATCCGCTGGGCGTCGTCGGCATCATCTCGGCGTTCAACTTCCCTGTCGCCGTGTGGGCCTGGAATGCGACGCTGGCGCTCGTTTGCGGCAATTCCATCGTATGGAAGCCCTCGGAGAAGACGCCGCTCTGCGCGATCGCCACGCATGCTTTGTTCGAGCGCGCTCTCGAACGCTATCGCCAGCAAGGCGAACGCGCGCCCGATGGGCTTTCTGTTTTGATCAATGGCGGGCGCGACGTCGGCGAAGTGGTGGTCGATTCAGAGCAGGTGGCGCTTGTATCTGCCACGGGCTCTACGGCGATGGGGCGCGCCGTGGGGCCGCGCGTTGCGAAGCGCTTCGGGCGATCATTGCTCGAGCTTGGCGGCAACAATGCGTCGATCGTCTGCCCCTCGGCCGACCTCGACCTTGCCTTGCGCGCCGTGGCATTCGCCGCGATGGGCACGGCAGGCCAGCGCTGCACTTCGCTGCGCCGCCTTATCGTGCATGAGAGCATTTACGATGCCTTCATAGCGCGGCTGAAGCAGGCTTATCTTGGTGTGAAGGTGGGCAATCCGCTGGAAGAGGGCGTGCTCGTCGGGCCGCTCATCGACAAGTCGGCGTTCGCTGCGATGACGCGCGCACTGGCTGCCGCGCGCGAGGCTGGCGGGAAGGTGATCGGCGGCGAGCGCGTCGCTGGGCCTGGAGACGAGAGCTATTACGTGCGGCCGGCGCTGGTTGAAATGGCGCGCCAGGAAGGGCCGGTGTTGACCGAAACGTTCGCGCCCATTCTCTATGTGATGAAGTATCACGAGTTCGATGAGGCGCTGGCGCTCCAGAACGGCGTGGCGCAAGGGCTTTCTTCCTCGATCTTCACGACGGATCTGCGCGAGGCAGAAACCTTCATCTCGGCACGCGGCTCCGATTGCGGCATCGCCAATGTCAATATCGGCCCATCCGGTGCGGAGATTGGCGGCGCGTTCGGCGGAGAAAAGGAAACCGGCGGTGGGCGAGAGTCCGGCACCGATGCGTGGAAGGCGTACATGCGCCGCGCCACCAACACGATCAATTTCGGCCGGTCGCTGCCGCTCTCGCAAGGCGTGAAGTTCGATCTCGACGCTGGATGAGCGGCCGCCGCAGCGCGCCTATATAAGGGTTCATGCGCCCCATTCTGTTGCGCCCGCTGGCCCTGCTGCTTGGAGTCGTGTGCTTGGCGCTCGGCCTGGTCGGCGTATTCGTGCCGCTAATGCCCTCGACTGTGTTCTTCATAGGCGCCGCGGCCTGTTTCGCTTACGCGAACCCGCGGCTTGAAGCGTGGCTGCTTTCCTTCGAGTTCATCGGCGCACCGGTGCGCGCCTGGCGTGAGCGCGGGGCGATCGCGCTGCCGGCCAAGCTCATGGCGACCCTCGGCATGAGCGTGGGCCTCGGCGTCTACGCGTTAAGCGGGCCCCCTCCATGGGCGCTCGGCGTTGCGGTCGTGCTCCTCATGCTCTGCGCCATCTTCATTTGGACCCGGCCCAGCTGAGGAACGGCCCGCCGCGCGCCGGTGTTCTTCGGCCATAGTGACGAAGCAACAACCGTGGAAACGCAAGAACCCAAAGAAGGCGGCGGGGCGCTCGAAGACATTGAGCGCGGGGCAGAAAACTTTGGCCAAGCGCAGCGCGAAGAAGGCGGGGCGTACGTATCCCAACCTGGTCGACAATATGCGCGCTGCGAAGAAGCGGTAGCTGAGCAGCGGCGCGGGAACGGCGGGCGCGCCGCGCGTGTTCCGCTCCAAGGGGGAGTGGAGATGCGCCATGAACAAAGACATCGCCAATTCCGATCCGGACGAAGGCTCGCGCGAAGTGATCGAACGCGAACTGAAGCGGCATGAGAACGATGATGTCGAGCCGCCGCATGAGCCGGAAGGCGATAAGCCCAAACGCGACGAGCGCAAGCCGCACTGATGGCGGCGTGGAAATCTGTCGAAGCGCCGAAGCGTGCGCCGCGCACGCTGGCTGGACTGAACAAGCTGATCGTTGCGTCCGAGCCGCTTGTGGCTGGCGCGAATCGCGCGGTGCTGGGTGAAGGACCGGTGGGCGCGGCGATTGCGTTTGTCGGCGAGCAGCCGGGCGATGTGGAAGAGATGGAAGGGCGCCCTTTTGTGGGGCCCGCGGGCAAGCTGCTGCGCGCGATGATGGAGGATGCGGGGTTGGCGCCGGAGCGTGCGTATCTCACCAATGCGGTGAAGCACTTCAAGTTTGTGCAGCGCGGTAAGAGGCGGCTGCATCAGCGGCCGACGGCGGGTGAGATCGAGCGCTATCGCTGGTGGCTGGGGCTCGAGCTGGATTTCGTCGATCCGAAGTTGGTTGTTGCGCTCGGCGCGACGGCGGTACGCGCGCTGGTTGGCAAGGCGCTGCCGATCGAAGCGAACCGCGGACCGTACATGTTCGGCGAGCGGCAGGGGTACATCACGGTGCACCCCTCCGCGCTGTTGCGTATTCCCGAGCAGGACGCGCGGCGCGCCGCACGCGCCGCGTTCCTGGCAGATCTGAAAAAGATCAAGGCGCGCGCGGCGATAAAGTCGCCGCAGCGCCGGCGTGCTTAGCTGGCTTTCTGCGCGGCGGCGATGAGCCCGTCGTCGATCTCCTTCGCACGGCCAGCGGCAGGACGCGACATGATGCGGCCCAGGTAGGCCTCGAAAGCAGGGCGCTTTTCGATCGTCCCGAATTGCAAGCCCCAGCCGATCTGCGCGCCGACATAAAGATCGGCGGCCGTGAAGCGATCGCCGGCGAGATAGTCGCGGCCTTGCAGTGCTTTATCGAGCGTGTCGATGACTTGTTCGCGCGAGCCGTAGCCAACCATGCCGCGCTTATCGTCGGGAATCTGAACGCCAAGCGCATGATTGCTGGCCATCGCTTCGACCGGTCCCGCGCCGTAGAAGAGCCAGCGATAGTACGGGCCGCGCTCCTTGCTGCCGGACGGCGGCGCGAGATTGGCTTGCGGAAAGGCGTCGGCGAGATAGGCGCAAATGGCGGCAGCTTCCGTGACGACAGCGTCGCCGTGCTTGATGGCCGGCACTTTACCCATCGGATTGATCTTCAGGTATTCCGGGCCCTTCATCGTCGTCGCATAATCGAGCACGACGGTTTCGTAGGGCTGGCCGACTTCTTCCAGCATCCAGCGGATGATGCGTCCGCGCGACATCGGGTTTGTGTAGAAGGTGAGCTTGTCCGACATGGCTTGCCTCCAATGCGTCACGCTCATTAGTGTCGCGCCATGGCCAAGAGCAAGCAGATAACGATCTACGGCATCAAGAACTGCGACACGATGAAGAGGGCGCGCGCGTGGTTGGACGGCCATGGCGTCGCGTACGCGTTCCACGATTACAAGGCGGAAGGTATCGATAAAGCGACGCTGGAACGCTGGACGAAAGAAGTGGGCTGGGAGTTCTTGCTCAATCGCGCCGGCACCACGTTCCGCAAGCTGCCGGATGCGCAGCGGGAGAGTTTGACGGAGAAGAAGGCGATCGCGTTGATGATAGAGCAGCCCAGCATGATCAAGCGGCCGGTACTGGATGTCGGCGGCAAGCTAATGGTTGGGTTCACGCCGGAGGCGTACGCAAAGGCGTTCGGCTAGTGCCCGAGCATCCACGCCGCGGCGTCGTCGAGGATCTCTTTCAGTACGTCCGCATCCTTGCGCCCCGTCTTCGCGGGGACGTGGAAGCTGTGGTCGGCGTCGGGGATGAGTTTCAGCGTTGCGCGCTGCCCGAGACTGGCGACAACGGGACGTAGCAGATCGAGCGTCGCGAGCGCGTCATTCTCGCCTTGCAGGAAAAGCATGGGAAGCGCGACATCGCTGAGATGTGCGGCGCGTTCGTCGCCTGGCTTGCCGGCGGGATGGAGCGGAAAAGCGAAGAACACCAGGCCGCGCACGTTGAGCAGCGCTTCCTTCGCCTGCGCTTGGCTGGTCATGCGGCCGCCAAACGAGCGGCCACCCGCGAAAAGCGGCAGCGACGGCGCAAGCTCATGCGCTTTGGCGACGGTCGCGCGAACGGCGGCGTGTGCGCGCGCGGGCGGATCGGGTCGTTTGCCGCCTTGCTCCATGTAGAGGAAATTGTAGCGCAGCGTGGCGACGCCGCGTTCGGCTAAGCCGTTCGCGGTTGCGGCCATCGCCTTGTGCGCCATACCTGCACCGGCGCCATGCGCGAGCACGAGACACGCGCGCGGTTCGGGTGGCGCGAGCCAGAGGCCAGATGTGGTCTCGCCGCCGACGTCAAACGTGAGCTTGGTCGCGTCCATGCGGGGAGTATGGCGCGGCGCCGTGGCGCTTCAAGCTAGCTCTCCGGCGGTGGCGTCGGAACCGGCATGATCTCCATCACCTCCACGGAATCGCCGGGGAATACGGAAAAGTGGGGGTGGCCCTCGAACATCTTCGCCGCCGCTTCATGCGACTCTGCTTGCACGACAATATAGCCGGCGAGGTTGTTCTTGATGTCGCTGACGCCATCGGCGCCGGTGCGCTTGGTCTTGCCGAGCGGACCGCCGTTTTCTACGATGGCGCTCTTGTGCTTTTCGCTCCAAGCCATCCAGGCGTCGAAGCCTTGCTTGATGCGCTTGTTGCGCTCGTCTTCGCTGAGATTGTCCCAACCGGAACGGCTCTGCGCGTCCGCGCTGCCGGTGTAGACGGCCATGAACTTTTTCATCACGCGGCCCCTTTCAGATACCCATCTAGTTTGTCGAGCAGTTCCCTCCAGCCCGCTTCGCGCATCTGTGGGCCATCCCCGCCTTCGAAGAAGGTGGCGTGCTCGGTGAAGATCATGCGCGTGCCGGCGCTGGCGGCTTTGAGTTCGACGGAGGCGAGCGAGACGGAGAAGCGCGCGCCGTTTCGGTCCATCGAATAGGTGAAGATGATCCGCTCGTTCGGCACGATTTCGTTGAAGACAGTTTCGTTGCCGAAGATGGTTTTCTCGCCGAAAATTTCTTCGCCCTTGAGATGGCGGAAGCGGCTTTTCTCCGCGCCGCCCTCGCGGAAATCGAGTTCGTAGGATTGAATCTCCCAGCCTTCGCCTTCGACGAACCATCGGCGCTTGGCGGCGGGATCGGACCACGCGGCGAAGAGGCGTTGGGGGGAGGCGTCGTAACGGCGTTCGATGACGAAGCTGGCGTGTGTCGTGACTGTCATGGCGGCCTCACGAATTCAGATAAGTCTCGAGTTGGCCCAGCAGTTCGAGCGTGCCGCGTTCGCGCTCGCCGGCGTCGTCATAGCCGTCGAGGAAGATGCCTTGCTCGGTCAGCACGAATGTCGTGCCTGACCCGTTCGGCTTGAATTCCATGCTGGCGAGCGAGACCGAGATGCGCCGCTCATCGATATGCATCTCATAGGACGAGACGATGCGCTCGTTCGGGACGATGTCCCAATATTCGGCGTTATAGGAATGCACGACGCCGCCAGGCGGGCCGCCGCTGACGCTTTCCTTGCCGCCGACGCGGAAGTCGAGCTTGTGATTGGACTTTTCCCACTCGTCCGGGCCGCCGAACCATTTGGCTTTAGATTGCGGATTGGCGAAGGCGTCGAACACTTTCGGGGGCCTCGCCTTGAAGTCGCGTTCGATCACGAACGTGGCGTGCGTGGTTGAGCGGGTCATTGCTCGAACTCCTTGGCGAGATTGTCGAGCGCTGCACTCCAGCCGAACTGATAGCCTTGCTCCATGTTCGCCCCGTCGAACGAGGCGATCTGCATGGTGAGCAGGAGATGCGTGCCGGCGCTTTTCGGCGTGAGCTCGATGGTGATGAGCGCGGCCGACACGCGCGAGGCGCCGTTGGAGACTTCTTCGGCGAACACGATCCGCCGGTCGGCGCGCAGATCGAGATAGTGGACGGTGGCGACATAGTCGGCCTGGTTCGGCTCGATACAGCGCACGACATCGCGGCCGCCTTCGCGGAAATCGGCGGCTTCATACTTGATGACCACGTCATCCGTTGGCGCGGACCAACGCGCTTTCGCCTCCACGTCGGCCCAGGCGTGAAAGACGCGCGCGGGCGCGGCATTGTAGGTGCGCTCCATGGCGATGGTGGCGTGGGCGATCGTGGTCATGGGTCAGGCTCCCGGATAGAGGTGGAAGAGCGGTTCGGCGCCTTTCACGCAGCGTGCGAATGAGGAGCGCGCGGTGAGCCGCTCGCGATACGCGGCGATACGAGGATACTTGCCGTCGAGCGGCACGTTGCGCACGCTATACCAGAGCGCTGGCGCGGCCGAGCAATCAGCCATGGTCAAGCTGTTGCCGACGATGAAGTCGCGATCGCCAAGCTGCGCTTCGACAACGGCGTAGGCAGCGTGGACGGCGCGCTTGGCTTCTTCGACGCCGACAGGGTCACGCTGTCCTTCGGCGCGGATGTTGTCGAGCACAACTTTGGACATGGTTGTGTTGATGTGATCGAACACGCGGTCCCAGCGGCGCACTTCGAGGGCGGCGTCGAAGTCCTTCGGAAGGAAGCGCGTGCGCCCCGGATAATAATGGTCGAGATATTCGATGATGACGCTCGTCTCCGTCGTCATCGTCTTGCGGTCGCTGTCGATCAGCACCGGAAATTTGCCCATCGGCCATCTGGCGATGAAGTCGGCGTAAGTAGTCTGATCGACGGTGATGAAGTCGAACGCAGTCTCGTTCTCGTAGAGCGCGATCAGCGCCTTCCACGTGTAAGAGGAGATCGGGTGGCCATAGAAGGTGAGCATCAGTCGTCCTTGGTGTCTTCGAGGAATTGTCCGAGCCGATCGAGGCGGCGCTCCCAGAGCGCGCGGCGTTCGGCGATCCATTGTTCGGCTTTGGTGAGCATCTTCGGCTCGATGCGGCAGGTGCGCGTGCGGCCGACCTTTTCGGAGATGACCAGCCCCGACGCTTCGAGCACCGCCAAGTGCTGCATGACGCCCGGCAGCGACATGGCGAGGGGCTTGGCGAGCTCGCTGACGCTGGCCGGGCCCTGCACCAGGCGGTCGACCATGGCGCGGCGGCTGGGGTCGGCGAGGGCTTGAAAGGCCAGATCGAGGGCGGCGTCCTGCCTGAACATAGATACTTAAGTAGAGACTTAAGTATGAGCTGGCAAGCCCTAAATCGTGTGCGCTAGCTGGGCGAGAGACGGGGAGCTATTTCGCTCTGGTGGATTAAGGCCGGATCGTGACAAAAGCGATTGCGGCAGCGCTGTACCGGGCTGCATCCAATGCCCGGGGAACAGGCATCTAGGTCAGCAAAGGGGCATTAGACCCCCGGCTATGGAGACCACTTTATGGATGGCGAAATCATTGTGCCGTTTGTGTTTTTCGCCTTTTTGGCGGCGATCATTCTGGTGCCGATCTACCTGCGTGAGCGCACCAAGCAGTCCGCTCACGCCCTGATTTCACAGGCTCTGGACAAGGGCCAGCCGCTGGACCCGCAGTTGATCAGGCAACTTACGGCCAACGAGAAGCAGCCAAGGGACAAGGCCCGGAGTAGCCTCGGCAGCGGCATCGTCTTGCTTGCCTTGTCGCTGGGCTTTGTCGGCGGCGCCTTCGTGGTCGGAAACTTCGCCGAAGAAGCGTTCTGGGGAATGATGGTCCCGGCGGTAATTTTGGGCGCCCTGGCGACCGCCTTTCTCCTGCTTGGCATCGTCGATTATGCGACACAGAAGAAGGATCAATGAATCGGAATGTAAGTGGCGGCGCGGGCGCTCCTCAATCTGGCTCAGGCTACCGAAGCTGCGCTTATCATCGCAGCACAGGCCAGGGACCAGGCGGCTTTTGGGGAGCTCGTAAAGCGCCGCCAAGGCTGGGCCCGGGGCCTCTTGCGCCGAATGTGCCGCAGCCACGCAGAGGCTGATGATCTTGCTCAAGAGGCGTTCATCAAAGCCTGGGAAAGACTTAGAGACTTGGAAACCCCGGCGGCTTTTCCGGGCTGGTTTAGGAGGATCGCGGTAACGACATTCCTGATGGCGAAGAGACGCCAGAAGGCAGTGTTCGAGGAGATCGACGAGGCGACCAATCCGATGGCCTCGGAGGACTCCACGCCGGAAGACCAAGCCGGCGCCAAGATCGACCTGGAGAAGGCCCTTGCCAGGCTTTCAGATGCTGAGAGATTATGTGTGACGCTGAACCACGGAGAAGGGTTAAGTCACTCTGAAATTGTTGACATCACGGGACTTCCCCTCGGTACGGTGAAATCCCACGTCTTAAGAGGAACTGAGAAACTACGGCGTATGTTGGAGCCACAGTAGCGAACACGATGAGCGACTTTGACGCCCTCCTGAAGCGGAGCTTCGCTGAAGCCCACGACCCTCAAGACGACGGGTTCTCGGTGAACGTTGCCCAGAGGGTTGCGCGCTCGGAGAAGGCGCTTGAGCTGCGCACGCACTTCCAAAATGTCGGTATGGCTCTTGGCGGCGCGGCCGCCCTCTATGGCGTCTATGCGTTTGTCGGCGCTTTTGGGCAAGATCTGCTCGCCACGGCTGGTCTTGAAATCGCGCGCCTCCACGGCTCGCTGAGCGCGGCGCCGGTCGCCGATGCGGCGGGTGACGCAGCTGGGGCGACGCAAGGCATGCTGCGCTCGATGGGCGCGGGCCTGACTCAAGTCCTGCTGTTCGCGGGCGTCCTCGCCGGCGGCGCGGTGGCCATCCGAGCCTCCCGCCAAGACTGATTTCCTCTAAGGCGACTGCGCTGGCGGGTTCGCGCGCGAACGTCTAAGGCCAGCGCATAAGCGAGGTGCTCCCCCATGTCGCGCCAAACAGAAACCGTCCGCCGCACAACGGCGCCCGACATTCGCGGCCGTAAAGGCGGCGATCCCATTGTTTGCCTCACCGCGTACACCGCCCCGGTCGCGCAGATTCTCGATGCACACTGCGATTTGCTGCTCGTTGGCGATAGCGTCGGCATGGTCGTGCACGGGATGCCGAATACGGTGGGTGTGACGCTCGAGATGATGATCATGCACGGCCAAGCGGTGATGCGCGGCTCCGAACGCGCGATGGTGGTCGTCGATATGCCGTTCGGCTCTTACGAAGCCGGCGCCGAAATCGCCTTTGCCAATGCAACGCGCATTCTAAAGGAGACCGGCGCGGCGGCTGTGAAGGTGGAGGCGGGCCCTTCCATTGGCGCAACGATTGCGTACTTGGTCGAACGCGGCATTCCAGTGATGGGCCATGTCGGCCTTCGGCCCCAGGCCGTGAACGTCGACGGGAAATTCCGCGCCAAGGGCCGTACACGCGAGGAGCGCGCCAAGGTGTTGGCCGAAGCCCGCGCCGCCGACGAAGCCGGCGCTTTCGCCATCGTGGTAGAAGGCGTGGACGAGACGCTTGCCCCAGAAATCACGGCCGCGGTGAAGGCGCCGACGATAGGAATTGGGGCCTCGGCCAAGTGTGACGGGCAAATCTTGGTCACGGACGACCTGCTGGGCCTCTTCGATTGGACCCCCAAATTCGTCCGCCGGTACGCGGACGTGAAAGGGGTCATCGACAAGGCGGCTGCCGCCTATGCCGCCGATGTCCGCGCCCGCCGTTTTCCTGCCGCAGCCGAGACCTATGCCCTGGGCGGAAAGCCACAGCGCCGGCGCGTTGCCGGGGGAGACAAGCACGGCTAGCTTGCGCGCCGTTTAGGGGCGGGCGGGATCTCAGCCGAGCCGAATTGGGCAGGAATACGGGCGCGTGACCAACGATAGCGACAGTTTTGTCAAAGAGGTCGACGAGAGCCTGCGGCAGGACCGCATGCTCGGCTTGGCCAAGAAGTACGGCCCGTGGCTGATCGGCGCGTTCGTCGTCGTCCTGATCGGCGTCGCCGGATACCTTGGCTGGAAGGAATACAATCTCAATCAGGCCCGCGCGCACTCCGAGGAATTCGCAGCTGCGCAGCGACTTGCCGGTGAAGGCAATCTCGACGCCGCGAAAGCGGAGTTCGAGCGCCTGACCGGCGAAGGTCCGGGAGTCTATCGTGTGATGGCGAGGCTTGAGCATGCCGCCATCCTCGAAACGCAGGGCGATCTCGAAGGCGCGCTCGCTGAGTTTGATCGCGCCGCTGAAGACGCCGACGATCCGACCATGCGCGACACGGCGCGGCTGCGGGCGGCGTACGTCGTCGCCGAAACGCAGGACTTCGATTCGCTGCAGACGCGGCTGCAGCCTCTGGTCGATTCCGACAGCCGCCTCTCCTATCTCGCGCGCGAACTTCTCGGCATTGAAGCGTGGGAAGCGGGCAACCTCGACCTCGCGCGCGAGACTTTGCAGAATTTGACACTCGCGTTCGATGCGCCCGAGGCCGTGCAGCAGCGCGCGCAAGTCGCCCTTTCCGTTATCGGCCCAGCGCCAACAACCTCAGCGGACGGCGCAAGCAACGCGCCTGCGCCATCCGAAGGAGAAACGAAATGAAGCCGTTGCGTCCGATTGCTTTGGTGGTCGCCGCCGCCGCATTGTCGGCGTGCTCCACCGTCAGCCGCATCGGCGATGCGATCAACGTTTTCGACGGTGACAATACGCCGACGCAAACCGCGCCCCAGGATGGCCGAATCTCGATCCTCGCCTTCGAACAGCAGCTGACGCCCGATCCCGCGCTCGCGAGCCGCACCATTGTCGTGCCGGCGGCCGTGACGTTGACTGACTGGGGCCAGCCCGGCGGCACCGCCGACAATTCCCCGCCGAACGCCAGCGGCACAGCTGTGCTGCAGCAGGCATGGCGCGCAAATCTCGGCGAGGGCACCAACGACCGCGTGCAGATTGCGGCGCCTCCGGTTATCGCCGATGGGCGCCTCTATTTCCTCGACGCTGATCACCGCGTTCACGCGGTGGACGCAAACAGCGGCGATAGGGTCTGGACGCAATCGTTGCGTCCGGACGCGCGGCGCGATCGTGTGGCGCGTGGAGGCGGCGTTGCCGTATCAGGCGGGCGTGTGTTCGTAACGACGGGCTTTGGATTCATTGCAGCGCTGGACGCTGCAACAGGCGATCAGGTCTGGCGCGCAGAGGGCGGCGCCCCGTTCCACTCGGCGCCTACCGTTATGGGCGGGCGCGTCTATGCCATTTCCAATGACAGCGAATTGTTCGCCTTCGACGCAGGGACCGGCGCTGTCGGTTGGACTTATCAGGCGATTGCCGAACCAGCGCGCATCCTTTCCGCGCCAAGCGTCGCCATCGACAGCGAAACAGTCGTGGCGCCGTTTGCCTCGGGCGAAGTGGTCGCGTTGGTGAGCGCCAACGGCCGGCGGCTGTGGAGCGACGCACTCTCGCGCACCGGCCGGCTGACCTCGCTTTCAGCGATCAACGACATTGCCGGGCGTCCCGTCATCGACGGCGGCTTCGTCTACGCGGCGAGCCATTCGGGCGTGCTCGCGGCCATCGATCTGCGCAGCGGCCAGCGCGTCTGGGCCCGTGCGTTTGCTTCGACCCAAACGCCGTGGATCGCGGGCGACGTGCTCTATGCGGTGAGCGTCGACGGCGAACTCGCGGCCTTCGATCGCACCACCGGCAACGTCTATTGGGTGCAGCAGCTGCGCCGCTACGAAGACGAAGACGACCGGACCGGCCGTGTTTCGTGGACTGGGCCGATCATGGTAGGCAGCCGCCTCGTGCTGGCGAACTCCCTCGGGGATGTGATCTCGGTATCGCCCGAGAACGGTCAGACCGTGGCTACGGCGGATGTGAATCAGCCGGTTTTCATCCCGCCGGTCACGGCTAACGGCCAAATCTACATCGTCACAAACGACGCGCGCCTGGTGGTGTTTCATTAGCCGCGTGCGGGCGCTTGCCTGAAGGCCAGCGCCTGTTACGTGACACCCCATGACAAAGCTCGCGATCGTCGGGCGGCCGAATGTCGGCAAATCCACGCTGTTCAACCGGCTGGCCGGGAAGAAGCTCGCCATTGTGGATGACACGCCGGGCGTGACACGCGACCGGCGCGAAGCGCAAGGCCGGCTGGGCGATCTCGAATTCACATTGATCGACACGGCCGGCTTTGAGGACGCGACTGACGCTTCGCTGGAAGCACGCATGCGCGCCCAGACCGAGATGGCGATACGCGACGCGGACGTGATCCTCTTTCTGATCGATGCGCGTGTGGGTGTGACGCCCGTGGACGAGAGCTTCGCCGATCTGCTCCGGCGCGCGGACAAGCCGGTGGTGCTCGCCGCCAATAAAGCGGAAGGCCGCGCCGGCGATACCGGAATCAATGAGGCGTACGCGCTCGGGCTCGGCGAGCCCATTCCACTGTCGGCGGAGCACGGCGAAGGCATGGCCGAACTGTACGCGGCGATTGTGAAAAGCGGCGGCGATGCCGGCGTGGAGCGAGAAAACGCGGGCGACCGCCCGATTCGTCTTGCGATCATCGGCCGGCCCAATGCAGGCAAGTCGACGCTGGTGAATGCGCTGATCGGCGAGGATCGCCTGCTCGTAGGTCCGGAAGCTGGAATTACGCGCGACAGCATTACCATCGACTGGAGTTGGAGGGGAAAGCCCTATCGGCTGATCGACACTGCCGGCATGCGCAAGAAGGCGAAGGTGCAAGCCAAGCTGGAGAAGCTCTCGGTGTCCGACACGCTGCACGCGATCCGGTTTGCCGACGTGTGCGTGCTGATGATGGACGCGGGCGAGGCGTTCGAGAAGCAGGATCTCTCCATCGGCGACCTCGTCATCCGCGAGGGTCGCGCGCTCGTGTTTGCGCTCGCCAAATGGGACAAGGTCGCCGATCCGCGCGCGCACTTTGAAGAGATGAAGCTCGTCGCGAAGGAAAGCTTACCGCAGGCGCGCGGCGCGCCGCTTGTGACGCTGGCGGCACTCTCTGGGGTGGGGCTCGACCGGTTGATGAAGGCGGTCGAGCAAGCGCACGAGGACTGGACGGCGCGGATCAAGACCAAGGATCTCAACAATTGGCTCTACGCCACCATCGCGCGCCATCCCCCGCCCGCGGTGGGGGGCAGGCGCATCAAGCCGCGCTACATCGCGCAGATCAAGGCGCGTCCGCCAACCTTTGTGCTCATCTCCTCGCGCGCCGAGGACATGCCCGAAAGCTATAAGCGCTACCTCACGAACGAATTACGCGAGGCGTTCGATCTGCACGCAGCCCCGGTGCGGCTGATCGTGAAAGCGGGAAAGAACCCGTACGCGGACGATGAGCGCTAGTCCGCGCGCGTTAAAAATTGGAACACGGTGCGAGAGCGATACTCTTCCCCGGGCCGTAAGACGGTTGAGGGAAAGCCAGGTTCGTTCGGCGTATTCGGAAAATGCTGCGGCTCGAGGCAGAGCCCGGTGCGGCGTCTGAAGACGCCCTGCGGACCGGCGAGCGAACTGTCCAGAGAATTGCCGCTGTAGAATTGCAGACCTGGCTCCGTGGTCCACAGCTCCATGGCGCGTCCGGACTCAGGGTCTGATACAACAGCAGCACATGCCGGCGTGTTCGACGCGGTGGTGTTGAGCACGAAGTTGTGGTCATAGCCTCCGCCGATGCCGAGCTGTGGGTCGTCGCCATCGATCTGCGCACCGATCGCACGCGGCGTGCGAAAGTCGAACGGCGTGCCGGCTACGTCTTGCAATGCGCCTGTCGGTATCAGCTCGGGAGTGACCGGCGTGTACCTGTCCGCGTTGATCATGAGCTGATGGCCGGTGATTTCGCGCAAGGCCTCGCCGCTCAAGTTGAAATAGGAATGGTGCGTGAGGTTGACGTGTGTGGGCAGTTTTGTGGTCGCCGCGTAAGTGATGCTGAGACGATCTGCATCGGAAAGGCGATACGTCACCTCTACGCTGAGTTGGCCGGGATAGCCCTGATCGCCGCTGGCGCTGGTGTAGGAAAACACAACGCCCGTGCTGTTGGGCTTAAGTAACGGGCGAGCGCCCCAAACCACCTTGTCGAACCCGCGCGCACCGCCATGCAGCTGATTGCGACCCTCGTTCGCCGTTAGCCCGTACTCAACGCCGTCCAACTCAAACCGCGCGCCCGCGATGCGGTTGGCGTAGCGGCCGACGGTGGCGCCGAAATAGGGTGTACCGGCGAGATACCGTTCGAGCGTATCGAAACCGAGCGCAATGTTCTCGACGCGCCCATGCCGATCCGGCGTGCGCAGCGCCATCAGCGTCGCGCCGTACGTCATGACTTCCGCTTCAAGCCCGTGCGCGTTGCGCAGGGTGTAGCGCTCGACGGAGCGGCCATCGGGCGTACGCCCCAGCGTGCAAACTGCAACATTCTCCAATGGATCACGCACCCTTGTTGGCTACTGGTCGCTTTCCGGCTGCGGCCGACGCCGAAGCGCGCTCATGTCCTGAGACCGGGGAGGACGCAACATGAAGATCGTCTGGGCCATTCTGTTGGGCGGGCTAGCGGCCGGCGCGCTGGATATCATCTACGCCTTCGTTGTGTACGGGCCGTTGAGCTACGGCATGACGCCGGAGGGCGTATTGCAGTCGGTGGCCGCGGGCTGGATCGGGCGCCAGGCCTCAAGCGCGGGCGGCGTGGAGACAGCCGTGCTCGGTCTCGGTACGCACTTCTTCCTCGCGACGATCATGGCTGCGATGTACGTGCTGTTGGCCACGCGCATCGCCGCGTTGAGAAGCGGCGCGCTGGTATGGGGCCTGGTCTACGGGCTCATCTTGTACGTGGCGATGAACTATGTCGTCGTGCCTCTGTCGGCGGCGGCGACGGGCTCGTTCGCGACGCCCGAAGAGTTCGGCCCGCGTTTGCAGGAGTCGTTCAGCCAGGTGCGCGGCGGCGGCGGCGATCAGTATCCGTGGATGCTCGCTGGCACGATCTTCACGCACACGGTGCTGGTTGGTCTGCCGATTGCGCTGGTCGCCAAGCGTTTCGTCGGTCAGCAGACCTGACCGGCGGCCCAGCCGCTCGACCATGCCCACTGGAAATTGTAGCCGCCGAGCCAGCCGGTGACGTCGACGGCTTCGCCGATGAAGTAGAGGCCGGGAACAGCACGCGCCTCCATTGTCTGCTGTGAGAGCGCGTCCGTATCGATGCCGCCGACAGTGACTTCGGCTTTGGCGTAGCCTTCGCTGCCGTGCGGGGTGAGCGGCCAAGCCTTGAGTTTGCGCGCAAGGTCAACCAATGCGGCGTCCTTGATGTCTTGGACCGCCGGCGTCTCGCGGGCAAAGGCTGCTTCAACTGAACCGGTGTTGCCGGCGAGGACGCCGGCGGTCCAAGAGGACGCCAGCGCTTGAGCAAGTCGCTCCGGCAGAAGTTCTGCCAACACAGATTTCAGCAATGCCTTGGGCCGTTCGCGCTTCTTACGCGCGAGGACGTCTTCATCAGCGTCTGGGAGCCAATCGATGGTGATGTTCTCGCCCGGTCGCCAGTACGACGAGATCTGCAGAATGGCCGGACCGGAGAGACCTTTGTGCGTGAAGAGGGCCGCTTCGCGGAAGCTGGCCTTGCCATGCGAGACGCGCACGTCCGCGGAAACGCCAGCCAGGGGCCGCATCCAGGCGAGATCGGTTTCGTTGAACGTGAGCGGGACGAGCCCCGCGCGCGGCGGAATTATTGGGACCTCAAACTGTTCGGCGAGGCGATACGCGATGGGTGTCGCGCCGAGCTTCGGAATGGAAAGCCCGCCTGTGGCGACGACAAGTGTCTCGCTCTCGAAAGCGCCCAGACTGGTCTCCACCGTAAAGCGCTCGCCGCGCCGAACGGCGTTAACGCGCCTGTTTGAGCGCACGTCCACGCCGGTCGCGGCGCACTCGTCCAGCAGCATGCGCACGATCTTCCGCGACGACCGATCGCCTTCACAGAAAAGCTGGCCGAGCGCTTTTTCGTAATAGGCGATGCCGTGCTTCTGGATGAACGCGATGAAGTCTGCCTGCGTGTGACGCGTCAGCGCCGAGCGGGCGAAATGCGGATTGGCGCTGAGATAACGCGCGGGGTCGTTGGCGTTGAGGTTGGTGAAATTGCAACGCCCGCCGCCGGAGATGAGAATTTTCGCGCCGGGCTCTGCATTGTGTTCGAGCACGAGCACGCGCCGCCCGTGCCGGCCGGCGTGCATTGCGCAGTAGAGCCCCGCCGCACCTGCGCCGATGATGATCGTATCGAAGCGCTCCATGCGCCGCTCAGCGCTTGAACTGTACCCAGGCGCCGTTTTCCTGGTAAGCGGCTTGCATCATCTCAAGGATGGACGGCGCGATTTCTTCCGGTGTCGGCAGCGTCATCGGGTCTTCGCCGGGAAAGGCTTTGGCCCGCATCGAGGTGCGCGCAGGGCCTGGATTGAAGAGGTTGGCCTTGATGCTCGTCACTTCGAGTTCGCGCGCGTAGCACATGACCATGGCGTCGAGCGCCGCCTTGGAAGCGGAATAGGGTGACCAATAGGCGCGCAGATTACGCGAGGCGCCGGAGGTGACGAAGACGGCGCGGCCGGCGTCGGACATTTTCAAGAGCGGATGCAGCGCGCGGATGAGGCGATAGTTGGCCGTGTAGTTCACGGTCATGGTCTCTTCCATGACGGCGGGCGTGATCTGGTGTGTGGGTGTCAGCGAGCCTAGCACGCCAGCGCAGGCGGCCAACGCATCCAGTTTGCCAAAGCGTTCGTAGAGCGCTGCGCCTAGCTGATCGATCGCGGCGCCGTCGCGCAGGTCGAGCGGCACGAGCGTCGCTTCGCCGCCGAGTTCGCGGATGTGGTCATCGAGCTGCTCGAGCGCCTTCTGCGCCCGCGCGGTTGCGATAACGCGCCAGCCTTGGCGCGCGAGTTCAAGCGCGACGGCCTTGCCGATGCCGCGCGATGCGCCGGTGACGAGGGCGATGCGTTTTTCTGTACTCATGGCGCGAGCCTATAGGCCATCGCGCGCAAGGGCGCGAGTGCGGCCTATTCCGCCGCTTGCTCAGCCAGCAGGGAGAGCTGGAAGTCCTTGGTGGAGCGATCGGCGGAATTGTCCAGGAGCGGCGTTGGATAATCGCCGGTGAAGGCGTGGTCGGTGAATTGCGGGTTGGCGGCGTCGCGCTTCTTTTCGCCCATCGCCCAATAGAGGCCGTCGACCGAAAGGAAGCCGAGCGAATCCACGCCGAGTTGCTTGCGCATCTCTTCCAGCGACATTTGCGCGGCCATCAGCTGGTCGAGCGTGGGCATGTCGATGCCGTAGAAATCGGGGTGCTTGATCGGCGGCGAGGCGCTGCGGAAGTGGACTTCCTTGGCGCCCGCTTCGCGCACCATCTGCACGATCTTCTGCGAAGTGGTGCCGCGCACGATGCTGTCGTCCACCAGGATCACGCGCTTGCCTTCGAGCACTTTGCGGTTGGCGGCGTGCTTCAAGCGCACGCCGAGGGCGCGGATTTCCTGCTTGGGCTGGATGAAGGTGCGGCCCGCATAGTGACTGCGGATAATGCCGAGTTCGTAGGGGATGCCGCTTTCCTGCGCAAAGCCGAGCGCCGCCGGCACGCCAGAGTCCGGCACCGGCACAACGACATCAGCCTTTACGCCAGTCTCCTGCGCGAGCTTCATGCCCATGCGCTTGCGGATTTCGTAGACGGAGCGGCCATCGGCGATGGAGTCGGGCCGCGCGAAGTAGACGAACTCGAAGATGCACGGCCGCGCTTTGCGCTTGCCGAACGGGAAGTGGCTGTCGATCTGGATCGCACCGGTGCGCGCGCGGGTGACGACGACAACTTCGCCCGGCTCGATCGAGCGCACGAACTTCGCGCCGATAATATCAAGTGCGCAGGTTTCGGAGGCGAGAATCGGCGCGCCATCGCGGTCGCCGAGCACGAGCGGGCGGATGCCGATGGGATCGCGCGCGCCGATCAGCATGTTGTTGGTCAGGCAGACGACGGCGTAGGCGCCTTCGATGTCATGCAGCGCTTCAACGAAACGGTCGACCACTTTGGCGCGGCGCGAGCGCGCGATGAGCTGCAGGATGCATTCGGTGTCCGAGGTGGACTGGAAGATCGCGCCTTCTTCGACGAGGCGCTCCCGCAGGTGGCGCGAATTGGTGAGGTTGCCATTGTGGCAGACGGCGAAACCGCCAAGCGCCAAGTCGGCGAACAGAGGCTGGACATTGCGCAGGAGCGTGCCGCCCTGGGTGGCGTAGCGCGTGTGGCCGATTGCGCTGGCGCCGGGGAGGCGCCGGGGCACGTCGGGGCCGGAGAAGTGCTCGCCGACGAGGCCGAGATGGCGTTCGTGGAAGAAGCGCTCGCCGTCATAGGAGACGATGCCGCAGCCCTCCTGGCCGCGGTGCTGGAGGCCATGGAGGCCGAGGGCGGTGAGGACCGAGGCGTCCTCCGAGCCAAATACGCCGACAACGCCGCACTCCTCGCGAGGCTTATCGTCGTGTTCCCAGCGATCTTCTGGCCGGTCTCCGGGCGCCGTCTGGAAGTGGAGAGAGGGGCGCTCGGCGGTCATCAAGGTCCTTTACGGGCTGCCTAAGGGCGTTCTTGGGCCTGGGCTTCGGGCTCGGCCGGCGGGATCGGGGCCGACTCGCCCTTCTGCCGGTTGATTATATCACGCGTGCGGTCGCGGGCCCGAGGCAGGACGGCTTCGAGCGCTTTCGCGACACCGTCATAGATAGGGTAGGTTCTGGCCCCGCGTACTGCGTCCTGCATCGGATCTGCAGGCGTCATGGAGTCGCCAGAGCTGGTCTGCGGGCGCATCAGCAGCACGAACAGGGATACCACCAGGATTCCCCTCAGGATGCCGAAGGCGAGGCCGGCGGCCCGGTCGAAGCTGCCGATCTCGGTGGATTGGTGGGCCTGTTTGGCGACCGTCGATGTAATCACCGTGATCACGATGAAGACGATCAGGAAGATCAGGAGGCCCGCGGCCACCGAGGCGAGAGGCCCGGACAGGGGCGTCACGCTCTCGACCAGGCCACGCAGCATTCCGGAGAAGAACACCGCGGCGATGAAACCGCCAATGAAGGCGATGATCGAGAACACTTCGCGGATCAGGCCACGCGCGAACGCCATGACGCCGGAAAGGCCCAGAACGACGAGGGCGGCGAAATCAAACCACGTGAGGCCGAGATCCATCAGCGTCTCCCCAAATCACAAGGCCGTCCGCTCGCCCGGCCGCCCGTTCCAGCCACTTCTTCATAAGCCCGGAACCGGCGCCGTCACGGATAAACGCCCTGTTAGGCGAAAGGAAGCCCGCCGCGGGGCGGCGCGTGTCGCGGCGCTGCGTTGTTTTGTCGAAGACGCGGGGCAGCACTACCGCCGGTGGTGGATTGTGTCTTCGAAATGATTCTGCCCCTCATCCTCGCCATCGCCCAAACGACCGCACCCGCCGCCCCGCCGGCCCGCGAGATCGACAGGGGCGTCACAATGATCGTCGGGGCGGTGCCCGCCGATCGCGGTCCGGACGGCAACACTATTATCTTCGATGCGCCGGACGGCCTGGTCGTGGTCGACACGGGCCGGCACCCTTGGCACAGCGACGCGATCCTCAACTACGCGCGTGAACGAAATCGGCCCATCGCAGCGATCGTCAACACGCACTGGCATTTGGACCACACGAGCGGCAACCGCCGCATCAAGTCGGTCTTTCCGGCCGCCCACGTCTACACGACGAACGCGATCGACCGCGTGGTGACGCCGCCCGATGGTTTCTTGGTGCGCAATCTTGAACGCGCGCGGGCACGCTACAACGAGCCTGACGTCCCGCCCGTGGAGCGCGAAGAACGCGGATTTTATCTCGAGACCATGGCGCATACGGAATTCCTCCGCCCGGATGTCGCGCTGGATCGCTCTCAACGCATGCGTATTGCCGGGCGGCGTTTCGATGTGCATGTCACCGATGGCGCGGTATCGGAGGCTGATGTCTGGCTTTATGACAGGCGCTCGCGAACGGCAGTCGTCGGCGACCTCGTCACCTTTCCTGCGCCCTTCTTTGAGTCCGCGTGCCCGGATCGTTGGCGCGCGGAATTGGACGCGATCTGGGAGACGCCGTTCCGCACTGTGATCCCGGGCCATGGCGCGCCGATGAACCGCGATCAATTCGCCGCTTGGCGTGCGGCGTACGGCGCGTTCATCGATTGCGTGAACAGCGAAACCGAGGCTGCGCAATGCGCGAGCGGGTGGGCGAGCGGCATCGCCCAGTTCCTTGGCGAGGGCGAAGACGCCCCCGCACGCGAATATGCAAACTACTACGTGGGCATGCTGCGCGAGAATGGGGGCACGAGCCCCGATTGCGTGCGCTGACTGATAAATACGCATTCATGTAATGGCGCTCACGAAACGAGCGACGGACCAACGGTGTTACTTCCCGATCACCACCGGAAGAACATCATGGAACGCAATCGTATGAGCGAGATGGCGATCTCCGCCGGCTTGGGCTTTGCCGCCGGCGCATTGCTGGCCAATCCGGCTAGAAAACTGGCGATGCAGGGCGCCGAAGCGATCGCCACAAAAGATTGGGTCGACGCGCTGACGTTGGAACACCGCGCCGTGTCCAAGATGTTCGATGCGCTGCTAGAGACGACAGAGAAGGATATCGGCAAGCGCAAGTCCGGACTGCTTGCAATCGATCACGCGCTCACCAAGCATTCCATGCAAGAGGAGATGGTGATCTATCCGGCGCTGCGGCGCGTGAACGAAGAGCAGGCCCAGCATCTCTTTCACGATCACTTCGAGGTAAAGACGTTCCTTTCGGAGCTCACCTTTGACATCAAGGCCAGCGATCCTGCGTGGCTGACGCGTCTGCAGCAATTCAAGCAGACGCTCGATGAACACATCCGCGAAGAGGAAGACCAAATCTTCCCGGCGTTCCGCGTACGCATGAGCGAGGAAGAAAATACGCAGCTGACCAAGCGCATGCACTTGCAGGGCTTAAAGGTCGTCTAAGTCTCGGTGTTTGCACCAAGCGTGGCGGCGAGGTCAGCGATATGTGCGATTTGGCGCACTTTGACGCCGGCCGCGCCGCTGTTCTTCTTTTGCGGCGGAGCCAGGGCGTGTTCGAAGCCAAGCTTGGCGGCCTCCTTCAGCCTGAGATCACTGCGGCCGGCAGGGCGGACCTCGCCGGAGAGCGCAACTTCTCCGAACACGACGCTCTGTTTGGGCAGCGGCGTGTCCACAAGCGCTGAGATGAGCGCGGCGGCGACGGCGAGATCGGCGGCGGGTTCGGTGATGCGCAGACCGCCGGCGACGGAGAGGTAAACGTCGCGCCCGGAAAAAGAGAGACCGCATCGCGTTTCCAGCACGGCCAGGATCATCGCGAGGCGCGCAGAATCCCAGCCCACAACCGCGCGCCGCGGCGTGCCGTAGGCGGTAGGCGCGGCAAGCGCCTGGATTTCCACCAACACAGGGCGCGAGCCTTCAACGCCTGCGAACACGGCCGCCCCCGAGGGCCGCTCACCAGAGCCGCCGAGAAAGAGCGCAGAAGGGTTCGGTGTTTCCACCAAGCCGTGATCGACCATTTCGAACACGCCGATCTCATCGGTCGGACCGAAGCGGTTCTTCACAGCGCGCAAAATGCGGAACGGCAAGCCACGCTCGCCTTCAAAATAAATCACTGCGTCGACCAGATGCTCGACGACGCGCGGGCCGGCGATTTGTCCGTCCTTCGTCACGTGGCCAACGAGGATGATCACCGCGCCGCTTTTCTTCGCGAAGCGCACGAGTTCGTGCGCGCATGCGCGCACTTGCGCGACCGTGCCGGGCGCGGCCTCGACACCATCGGCCCAAAGCGTTTGAATAGAGTCGACGACAACGACATCCGGCTTCATCGCTTTCAAGCCTTCAAGAATTTTCCGCAGATCGGTTTCCGCAGCGAGGCTCACGGGCGCATCGGCAGACTTCAAGCGCCGAGCGCGTTCTTGCACCTGTGCTTCAGCTTCTTCACCAGTGACGTACGCAACGCTTGCGCCTCGCTTTGCCAGAGATGCCGCCGCTTGCAAAAGGAGCGTCGATTTGCCCACGCCCGGATCGCCGCCAATCAAGATCGCCGACGCCGGCACAAGCCCGCCGCCGCACACGCGATCCAATTCGGAAATCCCGGTGGCTAAGCGCGACGGCGGTTCGTTCTCTCCGGTCAGCTGTACAAAAGCGACGGCTTTGCTCTTCTTCCCCGTAGGAGCGGCCATCGACCCCGGCACGACGGGACGCGCGGCTTCCTCCACCAACGTGTTCCACTCGCCGCATGCGTCGCACTTGCCTTGCCAGCGCGGCCAGATCGCGCCGCAGGCCTGGCAGGTGTAGATGTGATCCGGCTTGGCCATGTTCCCCTCGCGAATCCGGGCGCCAGCCTAGCAGGCTTGGCGTTGCATGACCGGCCCCCGCATGGTGAAAAGCGGCATGAGAATACTGTCAGTCCTGTGCGCAGCGGCGCTTCTCGCCGCCTGCGACCCGCCGGCGGAGAAGCAGCCGGCCGCGCCTGCGCCTGCGCCCGCTGAAGCCAAGGCGCAAACGCCGCCGCCGCCACGGCTGGATCATGAGACGATCATCGGCACTTGGTCGTTCGACGGTTCGTGCGCGTCAGGCGACGGCATGGGCCTGAATGCCGACAACACCGCCTTCTACGACGAATGGGGCACGGGCACATGGAGCATCAACCGGCAGAACCAGATCGTGCTCGATCTGATGCGCCGCGAAATGGGCGTGGAAGACGATCCGGGCGAACCGGTGCAGCTGACGATCGATGTGCGTGCGTCGAGCGATGAAGCGCTGGAGGTCGTTGTCAATGGCGCCGGCGAAGAACCGCGCGAAACGACGGCGATGCGCTGCTCCTAATCGGGCGCGTTGCCCGGCTTCCACTTGATCGAACAACCGACACTCGGCGTTTGCTCCTCGCTCGGCTGGCGTCCAGCAAGCACAGCATCGGCGGCAGCGCGCAGGTCGGCGCCCGTGGGCGTTCCGCGGCCGGGCCGCGAGCTATCGAACTGGCCGCGATACACAAGCTTCTTGTTGGCATCGAACAGGAAAAGATCCGGCGTGCACACCGCGCCGTATGCTTTCGCGATCTCCTGCGTCTCGTCGAAGAGATACGGAAAGGTGAAGTCATGTGTGCGCGCGAACTCGGCCATCTTGTCGGGGCCATCCTGCGGATGGGTTGCGATGTCGTTGGCGCTAATCGCAACGGTGGCGAGGCCCTTACCCTTGTACTCGGCTGCAAAGGTGGCGAACGCATCGGCGATATGCACGACGTAAGGACAGTGATTGCAGATAAAGGCGACGAGCACCGGCTTATCGGCCGCGATCTTCGTAAGCGCCCAGGCGCCCCCGGCCGGGTCGGGCAGCACGAAATCCGGCGCGGACGAGCCCAGTTCGACCATCCTCGATTGCGCGGCCATCGGCATCTCCTATCATCGCGGTTGGCCGCCAAGATTGCGCGTGCGGAAGGGCATTTCAATGAGCAACGTCTATGATTTCACGGCGCGCGATATCGACGGCAAGGAGCGCTCGCTCAGCGAATATCGCGGCAAGGTGCTGCTGATCGTCAATACGGCGAGCCAGTGCGGCTTCACCTATCAGTACAAGGGCCTGGAAGCGCTGCATCGCAAATACGCGGACAAGGGCGTCGAGGTGCTTGGCTTTCCGTGCAACCAGTTCGGCCAGCAGGAGCCGGGCGACGCGACGGAGATCAAGAACTTCTGCTCGCTGAATTACGATGTGACGTTTCCTCTGTTCGCCAAGATCGACGTGAACGGACCGAACGCGCACCCGCTCTACGAGCATCTCACCAAGCAGAAAGGCGGCGGCTTAATGGGCCGCAGGATCAAGTGGAATTTCACCAAGTTCTTGATCGGCCGCGACGGCGAAGTCCTCGCGCGCTTTCCGCCGACGGCAAAGCCGGAAGCGCTGGATAAGGAAATCGCACGCGCCCTCTGAGCGCCTTAGACGACCGCCTGGATCGGCCCGTCCGCTCTGCCCGCCACGAACTGATCCACCATCGCATTGCCGCTGTTGTCGATTGCAGCAGCCGGGCCGCGCCAGACGATCTTTCCGGCGTGCAGCATGGCGATTTCGTCGGCGATTTTGCGCGCGGACGCCATGTCGTGCGTGATCGAGACGGCGGCGCAGCCGAGTTCTTTCGACATCTCCACGATGAGATCGTTGATCGCATCAGCCGTGATGGGGTCGAGGCCGGTGGTGGGCTCGTCGAAGAAGAGGATGTCGGGCTTGGCGATGATCGCGCGCGCCAGCCCCGCGCGCTTTTGCATGCCGCCGGAGAGTTCGATCGGCCGCACGTCGGCGAACTCCGGTGCGAGGCGCACTTTGCGCATCGTCTCGATCGCGCGCTCGCGCGCTTCAGCGCGGTTTATCTTGTCGGCGTAGATCAGGCGGAAGGCGATGTTCTCCCAGACGGTGAGGCTGTCGAAAAGCGCCCCGCCCTGAAACAGCATGCCGAACTTGCGCATCACGCGCTGGCGAATTTCCGCCGGCATGCGCGTGATGTCCGCGCCGTCGACCAGCACTTGGCCGGCGTCCGGCTTCATCAGCCCCAGCGCGCATTTCAAGGTAACGGATTTGCCAACGCCCGAGCCTCCAATGATCACGAGCGACTTGCCCTGCGCAACGTCGACGCTCACGCCGTCGAGCACTTGGCGGCCGCGGAGTTTTTTCTTCAGGCCAACGAGAGCGAGTTTGGCGGTCATCGCGCTCACTCCACGAAAAACGCGGTGATGAGGTAGTTCACCGCCAGAATGAGCACGATCGCGCCGACGACTGCGTTGGTGGCGGCACGGCCAACGCCGAGCGCGCCGCCGCTGGAATGGTAACCTTGGTAGGAGCCGACGGCGGCGATGATGAAGCCGAACACTGCCGCCTTCACCAGGCCGAGGATGACGTCCTGCGGCTCCATGAATTCAAACGTGTTGCGCAGATACGTCGCGCCGTTGAAGTCGAGGCTGTTCACCGCGACGAGGTATCCGCCCATTACGCCGATAATGTCGGCGACGAGGACGAGGATGGGCACGCACAATGTCGCCGCCAGTACGCGCGGGGCGATCAGGAAGCGGAACGGATCGGTCGAAAGCGTCGTCATCGCATCGACCTGTTCGGTCACGCGCATGGTGCCGATTTCCGCGGCGATGCCGGCGCTGACGCGGCCGGCCAGCATCAGGCCAGCGAGGACAGGGCCGAGTTCGCGCGTGATGCCGAGCACCACGATGTTCGGCACGAACTGCTCAGCGTTGAAGCGCGCGCCGCCGACATAGATGTTGAGCGCCAGCGCCGCGCCAATAAAGACGGCGGTGACGCCAACGACGGGCAGCGAGAAATAGCCGATCTGCGCGCACTGGCGCGCGAACTGGCCGAGAAACAATGGCGGCGAAAAGCAAGCCGTGATGGCGCGTCCCGCGAACGCGGAGAAGCGTCCAGTTTCCGCCAGGATGGCGAGAACCGCATGGCCGATTGCCGCAAGTGGATTCACGTGCGCGCGCCCGTCTTCCGCACCGTGCCGGCGAACGTCGTCAAAATCTCGTATGGCAGCGTGCCGGATAGCGCGGCGATCTCTTCCAGCGGCGCGTTTGGCCCCAGGAATTCCACCATCGCGCCCGGCTGCGCGTCCGCGCATCCCGTCACATCCAGGATGACCAGATCCATCGACACCCGCCCCAATAGCGGACGCTTCGCGCCCGCGAGGAAGCCATAGCCGCGCCCGGAGAGCGACCGCAAGTAGCCGTCCGCGTAACCCATAGCGACGGTCGCGGCGCGAGTCTTTTTCGTCGCGGTGAAGGTCGCACCGTAGCCGAACGTTTCGCCGGGCTCGACATCGCGCACCTGCAGGATCGGCGCTTCGATCGTTGCGGCGGCGGAGAGTTGCGGATTGTCCGCATCCAAGCCGCCATTGCCGTAAAGGCCGATGCCGGGGCGCACGAGATCGAAATGATAATCGGGGCCGATGAGAATGCCGCCGGTGGAGGCAAGGCTCAGCGGCGCTTTTGGGAAGAGCGTCGCGGCGTCGACGAAGCGCTTCAGCTGCACCGCATTCTTCTCGTGCTGAACGTCCGACGCGCAGGCGAGGTGGCTCATAACCAGCGCCAATGTCGTGCCTTTGAGCGCGACCATGCTCTGCGCCAATTCCTCTGGCCCGATTCCGAGCCGGTTCATGCCGGTGTCGATGTGGAGCGCGGCCGATCCGCGCGCATTCCAGATCTGAATCTGCGCGATGGAGTTCAGCACCGGCATCAGCTTGGCGCCGGAGAGCATGTCGGCGTCGCCCACCGTCACGCCGTTCAGCACGAACACCTGCGGCCCATCGCCGATTGCCCTGCGCACCGCGAGCGCTTCGGCGCTGGTCGCGGTGAAGAAGACGCGCGCGCCAGCCTGCGCCAAAGCGCGCGCGGCGTTCACCGCCCCAAGCCCGTAGCCATCGGCTTTCACGACGGCAGACACTGCAGCGCTCGGCGCTTGCTTCTTAAAGAAGCGCCAGTTCTCGACGATGGCGGCGTGATCGACCTTCAGGCGCGCGAGGCGCGGCCTAGGCGGTGCGGGCGAGGTTGCCGAATCTGGTGTAGCGGCTGTCAAAGAAGAGCTTCACTTTCCCGATCGGACCGTGGCGCTGCTTGCCGATAATGACTTCGGCCTGGTTGCGCACTTCATCCATTGTCCGCATCCACGCGATGTGCTCGTCGGTGCCTTCGCGCGGCTCGGCCCGCTCTAGATAGTAGCTTTCGCGGTACACGAACAAGACCGCGTCCGCGTCTTGTTCGATCGAGCCGGATTCCCGGAGGTCCGAAAGCTGCGGGCGCTTGTCCTCGCGCGTTTCCACCTGGCGCGAGAGCTGCGACAGCGCAATCACCGGAACTTTAAGGTCCTTGGCCAGCGCCTTAAGGCCCTGCGTGATTTCGCTGACTTCCTGCACGCGGCCGTCGGATTTACGCGAAGAGGAGGTCACCAGCTGCAAATAGTCCACAACGATGCAATCCAGCCCTGACGTACGCTGGAGCCGCCGTGCACGCGCTTGCAGCTGCGCGATGCCGATGGCGCCGGTTTCGTCGATATGCAGCGGCAGCTGCTGCAGGTTCACCGCTTCGTCGGCGAGGCGCTCGTACTCCTGCTTGGAAATCTTGCCGCGCCGGATGCGGTCGCTCTCGATGCCGGCAGCGTCTGAGAGCAGACGCGTGGCGAGCTGTTCGGCGCTCATTTCGAGCGAGAAGAACGCGACGATGCCGCCTTTGTCCGGCGCTTCGTCCATCGTGCCTTCGCGCATCACCTTCAGGCGCTGACGCGCGATGTTGAACGCGATGTTGGTGGCGAGCGCGGTTTTGCCCATCGACGGGCGGCCCGCGAGGATGATCAAGTCGGACTTGTGCAGCCCGCCCAGCATGCGGTCCAAATCTTCAAGCTGCGTAGCGAGACCGGAGACGTCCGATTTGCTCTCATAAGCCGCCGCCGCCATTTCGATCGACGTCGTCAGCGCGCGCGAGAAGGGCGAAAAGCCCGCGCTCGCTGTGCCGCTCTCGGCCAATGTGAAGAGCGTGCGTTCGGCTTCTTCGATGATGTCTTTCGCGTCGTGATCTTCGGGCGGGTTCTCCGCGATCTCGGCGATGATGTTGCCGACGCGGATGAGTTCGCGCCGCAGCGCGAGATCGTAGATCAGCGCCGCATACGATTGCGCCTGCGCTGAGAGAGGCGCGGCCGCCTCCATCAGCTTCATCAGATAAACCGCGCCGCCGATTTCTTTGATGCCGCCGTCCTTGGCGAAGCGTTCTTTCAGCGTGACGCCGTCGGCCAGCTCGCCCGCCGAAATGAGTTCGGCGCACGCCTGAAAAATGCGGCCGTGCACGGGATCGAAGAAGTGTTTGTCCTGCAGAAGCGACGTGATGCGGTTGTACGTCTCGTTGTCGAACAGGATCGCGCCCAGCAGCGCTTGCTCGGCCTCAAGATTATGCGGCGCCACGCGCGGCGGCGGCGCTGCTGGAGGCACGGCCAAGGGCAGGGAGGGCTGGTTCGACATCGGCGGCAATCTGGTGCGATTCGACACCGCAACGACTAACGCGTGCGGCCTATGCCCAAGATATTCCGAGTCGTGCGGCGGTTATCACCGTTGACGGTGCGCAACGAATCTCGTTCGCGATGCGAATCGATCAGTCGAAAATGTCGAACAGATCGAAGCCGCCGCGCCGGCGGCGCTGGCCTTGTTGGCCGTAGCCCTGCTGGCCATAGCCTTGTTCGCCGCGCTCGCCACGTTCTCCATACTCCCCGCGTTCGCCGTACTCACCGCGCTCGCCGTATTGCTGTTGGTATTGTTGCTGTTGTGGCGGTCGTTGCTGCGGCGCTTGCGGTTGTTGCGGCGCCATGGCGGCAGCTTGCGGCGCTTCAGCGCCGAGCGCGTCGCGCGCGCCTTGCATCAGCTTTTCCAGTTCGCCGCGATCGAGCCACACGCCGCGGCACGTCGGGCACATGTCGAACTCGACGCCATTGCGGTTCATCGTCGTCATCGACGCATTGTCGTTCGGGCACATCAGCAGGGGCATCAGGTTTCTCCTTCTTTGTATTCAAGTAGCGGCGCGCGCCGCGTTCGCCAGAGGGAATAGAGGATTCCGGCCGCCAGGATGGCGAAGGTGACGCCAAGCGACCACTCGGCCGGGAATTTCGCCAGGCCCAGCGCGTCAGCGATGAAGATCTTGCCACCGATGAAAATGAGCAGCACCGCCAGCGCCTGCTTCAGATAGGCGAAGCGGTGCAGCACGGCCGCCAGCGCGAAATAGAGGGCGCGCAAGCCAAGGATTGCGAAGATGTTGGAGGTGTAGACGATGTAGGGATCGGTGGTGATAGCGAAGATCGCCGGCACGGAGTCGACGGCGAAGATGATGTCCGCCACCTCGATCATGATGAGCGCCAAAAAGAGCGGCGTCATCAGCACTTCTGTAGTGCCGGGCCGGGCGCTGGGTTGGCGTACGAAAAAGCGTTGGCCATGCAGCGTGTCGGTCATTCTGAAATGACGCCTGGCCCAGCGGTACAGCGGGTTTTCCGACAGCGGCTTTTCCTGCTGCATCACCAGCATTTTTATGCCGGTCAGCACCAAGAAGAGCGCGAAGAGGTAAAGCACCCAGCTGAATTGCGTGACCAGCGCCGCGCCGACCCCGATCATCAGGGCGCGCAGAACGATGACGCCTAGAATGCCCCAGAACAGCACCCGGTGCTGATATTCGCGTGGGATCGCCAGGAAGCCAAAAATGGTGGCGATGACGAATACGTTGTCCATCGCCAGGCTCTTTTCGACGATAAAGCCCGTCACGTATTCGACGGCCGCCTGCTCGCCGAGTTGTAGCCAGACGAAGCCAGCGAACGCCAAGCCAAGCGTTATGTAAAAACCCGAGAGCAACAAGCTCTCGCGGACGCCGATTTCCTTGCTGCCTTTGTGAAGAACGCCAAGGTCGAAGGCCAAGAGCAGGCCGACGATGGATAAGAAGACCAGCCACATCCAAACTGGCTGGCCAAGGAAGAGGCTTTGCAGCGCTTCCATGTTTCCCTCGCTCCCGAGGGGTGGCGCGCAGCAGGAAGACGGCCGTCCGAACCTGCATCGAGCTCACCCGATGCGGTCCGACATCACGATGCACAGGCATCGCCAGAGGGGCCCGGTCCCGCTCGCCTGAGATGGATCGGCCCCGGCGATCCGCAAGGGGTCATCGAGAAAATTTTTAATCGGAAAGAAAAGGCCCGCGCAGCTTTCGATGCGCGGGCCGATTTGTCGCGAACACTACGCTTATTCGGCGCGCGCGCTCGGATCGTTGGTGATCGAGTTCGCCGCCAATTCCTTGGCGGCGGCCTCGGCCTGGTTGCGTTCGGCTTCGATCGCGGCGGCGATGACGTTTTCACCGCGCGCCTGGCGCTCGGCTTCGTCTTGGCTCCGGGCCACGTTGACCTTGATGCCGGCGTACACTTCCGCGTGGAGGCGTACGCGCACGTCATAAAGACCAATGGTCTTGATCGGCTTGTCGAGGACGACGGCGTTGCGGTCGATCTTCGCGCCCGACTTCACGATCTCTTCGGCGATGTCGCGAGAAGAAACCGAGCCGTAGAGTTGACCGGCTTCGCCCGCCTGACGGATCAGGACGTACGAAGTGCCGTCGACTTTGCCGGACGCCTTTTCGGCAGCCGCCTTGGCTTCAGCATTGCGTGCTTCGATCTGCGCGCGCTGCGCTTCAAACACCTTGCGGTTCGCTTCGGTGGCGCGGAGCGCTTTCTTGCCCGGCAGAAGATAGTTGCGCGCAAAGCCGTCGCGCACTTTCACTTCGTCGCCGATGGAGCCGAGGTTCTCGACGCGTTCAAGCAAGATGACTTGCATGTGCTTGTCTCCTTACTGAACGGCGAACGGAAGCAGAGCGAGTTCGCGCGCGAGCTTGATGGCCCGGGCGAGTTCGCGTTGCTTCTTGGCGGAAACCGCGGTGATGCGCGCGGGGACGATCTTGCCCTTTTCGCTGATGTAGCGCTGGAGCATTTTCACGTCCTTGTAGTCGATCTTCGGCGCGGCATCGCCCGAGAACGGGCACACCTTGCGCCGGCGACCGAACGGACGGCGCGCCGGAATGTTCGAAATGTTGAACTTCGGGGCGCCTTTTCTTTCTTTCGCGGCCATGACTATTCCTCCCCGCCTTCAAAATCGCCGCCATCTTCACCGTCGCGGCCGCCTTCACGGCGCGCACGACGGCGCTCTTCGCGATCGCGACGAGCGAGAATGGGCGAGGGCTCTTCGTCGAGCTCTTCGACGCGGATGGTTTTGAAGCGCATCACGTCTTCGTTGATCTTCAAGCGCCGCTCGAGCTCGTGCACCGCCGCGGGCGGGCAATCGAGGTTCAAGAGCGAGTAGTGGCCCTTGCGGTTCTTGCGGATGCGGTAGGTGAGGTTGCGCAGGCCCCAGTATTCGGTCTTGCCGACGTGGCCGCCCAATTCCTTGATCGTTTTTTGGATGTCCTCGACCAGAGCATCGACCTGCTGAGGCGAGATTTCCGGACGTGCGATCAGCACGTGCTCGTACAATGCCATTTTGTCCTCTTCCGAAGGACCCGCGGCGCCCCTGCCGGGGAAGGACCGGCAAAAACGATGGACCCCGGGCGGCGGATGCCCCCGGGGCCGCGGATCGCGAAGGCGCGGAAAATACGCATTTCGGCCCCGGAAGCAAGGGCCTCACTGGCCCTCAGCAGCGGGCGGCGCGCTAGGCTCCCGGCGATCCGAAACGCTGGCCGGCAGGGGCCGCCACACTTCCACCGAGCTCCGCCTCCCGCTCCCAATCACCAAGAAGAACCCGGCCCAGAATCCCATGAACAGCAAATAGAGGAGCCAGAAATTTACAGCGCCGTAGTTTGGCTCGGTCAGCGTTTGCAGGGGTCCTGCCGCGCCATCGGGAAGCCTCTGAAGAAACCACTCGGCAATATTGGTCCAGCCCACCTTCACCGGCTCGGGAATGGCTGCCCCGACTAGGGCGTGTGCAGCCTGCCCAAATTGGAGCGGGAGGAAGTCGTCGATCACTTGCGCGAAGGCGAGGGGTAGTCCCCAGATCGACGCGTAAGTGGCTGCGGTCTGCAGCCATAGCAAGGTGCGCGCTTCGATCAGCTCCGCGCGCGAGCGCGCCAGTTCCCACAAATCCATCAACCGCTGGCCGAGCTGCGAAGCGAACTCCAGCGTCGAGAAAAGCCGGCGATGGAGAAACTGCTCGTAAGTCTGCCAGTCAGGAATTTGCCGGACGTCGAGGTCCTTGAGCAGTTTTTGCATCGCCTCGAAGTAATATCTGGCGCGTGCGGTGCGATAAAAGATGAGCACTCCGTCCTTGAGTGGGGCCGTCGCCAAATCCTCGACTGCTTCGATCACGGCCATCAATTGACGGTGCCGCTCTTTGGGCGCGCTGTGCGCGGCTTCCTCCAGTTGCACCTCGATCCGCCTCAGCTCGTCGCTGACGCCGCGGAGAGAGCGCAACTGATGCATGGCCGCGAGCCGCAACGTTCCGATCGCATTGATGCGAAACACTAGACGCGAATGCCGGTAACGCTCGGAATAGCGGTCGCGCTGTGTATCGGAATCGGCGAGGTAGTCGTAGAGAAGCAAATAGCGCAGCTCTTCTTTCGCGTTGGGATGCGGCTGCGATCCGAGTGAAGATACGTAGATGGCCTGACCCCGCTGCAAGTAGCACGCAACCGAATCCTGCCCGCCCGCCTCAAAGACGCTTGCAGCAAGCTCTTTTCGCACGCTTCGTAGATAACGCTCGGTGTTCCGCGGTTCCGGCGCGTCCGACGTTGCGTCGTAGGGCGCGAACGATGGGCGCAAGCCGGCCGGCGCCGGCGGCATGCAGCGCTCATCGCAGACTACCCCACGAAAATTAGCGAAAGTGCCGTTGGGAAACAGACGCGCCAGGCTGTGGAAAAGCGGGTGAAAATGCCCTTGCGATTGCCAGTCATCGGGCGTCAGCGCCGCCATATCCTGGAAATAATTTCTGAGACCGCCATCTGCCTCGTTCTGCAACGGCGAAAACAGTCCAACACAGAAATATTCCCTGTGTGCCTCCACGCGTACGACGACGTCGGGCGCACGCCGGTGAACCGCCTCGAAGAAGAACTCGACCTCCTCGTCCCCACCCTGGGTTTCGCTCTGCACCGGACGGCAGATGCGCGCAAAGGGCTCCAGAAAACCGTGCTTGTCGAAAGGGTCCGCTTTCGACCAGCGTTCCTCGGGGGTTGCGGTATCGGTCTCTGAATCAGTCCAGGTCCGGCGGCGCCAAATCTCGGAGTCGTTGAATTGGGTCAGCCATTGTTCAAACGCAGCGCCGGCGTCGGCGTGCGCCCCGCCTAACAAGCGCTTGCGCAGCCCGTCGAGGTAATTCCCGGTCGGCTGGACGCCCGCCGCATAAAACGTCGCCGTATGGACAATGAATTGCGGGAACTTGACGATAGTAGGCCGCTGCCGGTGCGGCTCCGAATGGGTGTAGAAATAATCGCTATCAAGAAGCTGGTCTTTGAAATTTGCTTGCTGGCGCGCAGCCTTTGGCGCGCTTCTCCAGTTGCGAAGCATTGGTCCCCCCTCGCTCGCTACTGCGGCCCGTATGTAACCTTGAAGCTAAGGAGGTAAAGCCCATCGCGGCGTATGTCGGGCCGCGTACCGCTTATGATGTACAAAAGCTGCCCGGGGCCGCGATGAAAAGTATCTTGAGGTGCAATGCTCAAGCAGTCGAAGTCGAACGCCGCTTACGCCATCTCCGCAGGCGTCGCGTAGCGCACCGCAGCTTCCGGATCCGCGATTGCCGCCTTGCCGATCCGCATCGTGATTGCGCCAAATAAGCCGACTCCGTTCGTAAAGCGAATTTTGCCGGCCGGTCCTTCGACCTGCCGAATGAACTCATCCAGCGCAGCTTGGTACGCCCCGCGCCCCGCATCGGCCGCGCCATATTGCGACCAGAGCGCGCGCCATACGCGGCGGAAGCGCCCGCTCGCTGCCCGCACCTCGCCCGCGAGCGGATGCTTGCCTGCTTCGCCGAGCAGGAAGCTCAGGTGCGAGTCGAGCTCCCACGGCGTCATGATGTCCGGCAGGTTCGCGGTCTCCAGCGCGAGTTCGGGCGTTACAGCAGGATCGTAGTCCACGCGGCGCGGCGCCCATGCGCCAGGGACGCTCGGAACGCGCCCCGCTTCAATCAGCTTCCAGAACGCCGGGCCGCCGACGCTATCGATGACGAGGTGAATGCGCTGATCGTCGTTGGCGTTGATGACGCGGTGCGACCGCCATGTATCGAAGATCCAGCACTCGCCCGCGGCCATGTTGACCACCGCGTCTCCGCATTCAAAGCGCACCGTGGGCTGGGTCACGATCGGCACGTGCACGCGCACGCGCTCTGCCCAGTAATAGCCGAGGTCGGCGTGGGGCGTGACCTCGGCCTGGCCGGCCAACCGCATCAGCCGCGTGCGCCCAGCCACCACGCCCGTCGCGGCAATGACCTGCTGAAGATAACGGCAGCGCTGCAAATGCGGGGTCGGACGCATCGGGCCGCGGAACGCTTCATTCGCCGGATCGCCGTCGACGGCGATCAGAGGCAGCATCGTGTTTCCCGGAAACTTCTGCGGATGCAGCATCCAGGCGCTCTCGGGGATGACGGCGATCTCGTCCGCGAGGCGCTGGGCGTCGAATGTCAGCGGCAGCTGGATGAAAGGGTGTGGCAGCTTCATGAGCGCACGATGATAGGAGCGGGCCTAATCGATTGAAAGCGGGCGCCTGTCTTCCGAGGGCTCAGATAAGGCGAAGGGGCGGCGCTGGGTGTTAGAGGGGCTGTGGAGCGCCGCCCCTTCGATCCGCCTCGCCGGGGGCAAGGGGAATTTGTTCGTTAGCGGCGGCGCACCTCCACGCGGCGATTCAGCTGGCGTCCTTCTGCGGTTTCGTTGCTGGCGATCGGTTCGCGCTCGCCTTTGCCGACGGCGTTTAGGCGCTCGCGCGCAATGCCCTGCGCGACCAGCCACTCCACCACCGCCTGCGCGCGGCGTTGCGAGAGGCCGATATTGTAGGCGTCCGAGCCCATCCAATCGGCGTGGCCTTCGATGTCGACGCTTAGCGCAGGGTGGCGTTGAAGCATCTCCAGCACCGGTGTGAGAATGGCGTCGGCTTCCGGACGCAGGTTCGAGCGATCGAAATCGAACAGTACGTTCTGCAGGCGCATGAGCGGCGGTTCAGCGGGCTCTGGCTCCGGCACCTTTTGCTGCGGCAGCGGGAAGTTCAGCAGTTGCGAGCCGGGGCACGGCGTGCCGGCGCGCTGCATCGCTTCGAACACCTCCTCGTCCTGGCACAGCAGCGCTAGCGCCGCGCTGCGATAGCCGAACTCTTCAAGCGCGCGCGCATTGCGGATGCGGCGGCATTGGCGATCCGGCCACGTCGTCGCGACGGAGAGGCCAAAACCAATCGCCTGCACGCCGAATGAGCGCGAGCCCATGCACGTCTCTTGCGAGGCTGCGAGCGAAGTGGCGAAGGCCGTGGCGACAGGGACGCGGATCGCCCGGTGTTCTTCGCCGCTGCTGGACTGAGCCGACAAATCGCCGGTCGTGAGCAGCGCGCGATCGGTGTTGTTTTCGTTTGCCGTCGGCGGCGCCGGCTCGGAAGCATGTTGGACGGCGCTGGGGTCGTAAGCCTCGGAGCCGCTCACCCGGAGCCATGCGTGCGACCCCGGCGCATTGGTTCGAAGGCTCGGGTCCTTGCGAACAGGGCCGCGCTCCGGGCTCTCCTCAGCGAGCGCTTGAGACGCGGTTGCGCCCGCGCCAACCGCGAGCGCCGCAAACGCGGAGAAGGTTGCTGGACGCACGTTTGGCGCGCTCAGCGGTTGAAGAAGCCGCGCCGGCGCGTCGGCTGCGCTTCGGCGCTTTGCGTCGTCCCCGGACACGGCGTCCCGGCGGTGTTCATCGCATCGCGCACGTCGCCATCGACGCACAGAAGCGCGACAGCAGCGCGGTTAAAGCCCATCGCATTCAGTTCGCGAGAGTTCTTCAATCGTTGACAATTCTCGTCGCGCCACGTCGTGCCAACTGAAAGCCCGAACGCCATGCCCTGCGCGCCGACTGAACTGGATCCCATGCACGTGTCTTCGGTGGCGATCACCGGCGCGGCGTATGCCGTCATCACCGGGATTTCGGTTACGCGCCCGTCACGGCCGTCGCGTCCGTTTTCACCGTTCTGCCCGTTCAATCCATTTTGGCCGTTCTCTCCGTTCTCGCCATTCACTCCGTTGAGACCGTTTTCGCCGTTCGATCCGTTCTGACCGTTGGCGCCGTTTTGGCCATTGAACCCGTTCAGACCGTTCGCGCCGTTCTGCCCATTTTCGCCATTCTGTCCGTTCTGACCATTCTGGCCGTTCTGCCCATTCTGGCCGCCGGTGGTGTTGCAGCCGTGATTGCAGTGGTTGCCGGTGGCCTCTGCAGGACGCGCGCTCAGCGTTCCGAGCAGCAGCGTTGCGAACACAAGGAAAAGAGTCCGAGCGCGCATCGGCGGGTCCCCCTCTCAGCGCAGGCGCGTCGCGCCCCCGCAAAGTGTGTCCCCCCAGACCCACGAGCTCGTTCACGCAAGCGCACTGATCGCCGCCATCAAGCGGCGCGCACATAGCACTTACGAATGAAACGTCCCTGGGCGTCACTTCCGCGCGTCCAGCGGTTTCTGTCAATCAGAACGCGGTAAAATCGAGTTCATGTGCGATTGTCGCGCGTGCGTCACTGAGCTAGGACGCGGCCATGACGATAGCCTTTATTTTTCCAGGCCAAGGCAGCCAGGCGCCGGGCATGGGCAAGAGCCTCCACGACGCATTCGGCGCGGCGCGCGAAGTTTTTCAGGAAGTGGATGAAGCGCTCGGCGAGAAGCTCTCGCGCCTCATCTTCGAGGGACCAGCGGACGAACTGACGCTCACTGCAAACGCACAGCCCGCGCTGATGGCGGTGAGTCTCGCTGCCATGCGCGCACTCGAGCGCGAGTTCGGGGTGAGCGCCTCGAAGGCAGCTTATGTAGCGGGCCATTCGCTTGGGGAATATTCCGCGCTCGCCGCCGCCGGCGCGCTCTCGCTCACGGATGCAGCGCGTCTGCTTCGCAAGCGCGGTCAGGCGATGCAGGCGGCCGTGCCGGTCGGCGAAGGCGCGATGGCGGCGCTGATCGGGAAGATCGACGTGGCTCTCGCAGAGGAAATAGCAAAGGCCGGGGAAAGTGCGGGCGTTGTCGTCGTGGCGAACGACAATAATGTCGGCAACGTCGTCATCTCCGGCTCAAAAGCCGGCATCGACGCCGCGCTCGCCGCCGCGAAGGAAAAGGGCGCACGCGCCATTCCGCTCAACGTCTCCGCGCCATTCCATTCGCCGCTGATGCAGCCGGCCGCAGACGCGATGGCCGAAGCGCTGGAGAGCGTAGCGATCGCGCCGTTCGCGCCGCCGCTGGTTGCCAACGTGACGGCGCATCCCGTGAGCGAGCCGGCCACCGTACGTAAACTGCTCGTCGAACAAGTCACTGGCCGCGTCCGCTGGCGCGAGAGTATCGAATGGATGGCGCATGGCGGGGGCGTCGCCCGCTTTGTCGAAGTCGGCGCGGGCAAGCAGCTCTCCGGCATGGTCAAGCGCAACGCGCCTGACGCCGAAGCGCTCGCGCTGAATGAGCCGGCGGATTTGGAAGCATTCGCAAAGACCGTGTGATGCGCCAAGTCGCGCTGCTTCGCGGCGTCAATATCGGCAAGCGCAAAGTGATCATGTCGGACCTGCGCGCTATGTGCGAAGGCGCGGGCTTCACCGAGGTGCAGACGCTACTCGCCAGCGGCAATCTCGTACTCAACGCCAAGGAGACCGCCGCCAAGCTCGAAGCCAAGCTGGAGAAGCTCATCCTGGAAGAGATGGCGCTGAAGGCGGACGTGTTCGTCCGCACCGGCGCTGAGCTCGACGCCATCATCGCCGCCAATCCGTTCAAGGCGTTCACGAAGGCCAATTCCACTTTCATGGTCGTGAACTTCATGCGCGGCCCTGCTTCGGCAGCGGAGATGGAGGCGATGGAAAAGACCTCGTTCACCGGCGAGGAAATCAAGCAGGGCAAGAACTGCCTCTACATCAAGTTTCCCAACGGTCAGGGCCCGTCGAAGCTGAAGCTTCCGAAGCTTGCCACAGCGCGAAACTGGAACACCGTGACGAAGCTCGCCGCGATACTGCGCGATAACAATTGAGCGTTTCGCCACAACTCTAGGTCATTGGACGTCGCGTGCGACGCACGGCAACTTGCAGTTGGGCTTACTCAAAGGGGACTGCCTTACATGTTGAAAGCACTTCGGATGGCGCTTGCGGGCGCCGGATTGCTGCTGGCTGCCGCGTGCGCCAGCGATCTTCTCACGGGTGGACCGTTGCTCCGCGACGGCGAGCCGGTTGGCGCGATCGATGTCGCCAACGGCAGCGGCGGGTCGATCAATGTCGTCCTGATCTCCGCCTGCAGCGCGAGCACGTATGGGCTCAACCGACTGCCGAGCGGCGCCGCCATCCCTGCCGGCGGCACGTATCGTTTCAACGTGTCCGCGGGCTGCTGGGACGTTGCGGCCGGCAGCACTGCGGCAATGGTGGAGGGCCGCCAGCGCCTCACCGTCGCGCCCAACCAGGCGACGCGCGTCACGTTCCACTGACACGCACGGCGCGGCGGCGTCTCGACATTCGCCGCCGCGCCTGCCACGTCCTCGCGCAAGCAAAAACGAGGACGGGCCATGTTCGATCTCAAAGGCAAAACGGCGCTGGTCACCGGCGCGTCCGGCGGCATCGGCGGCGAGATCGCCAAGGCGCTAGCCGCGCAGGGCGCGCGCGTCGCGCTCTCCGGCACGCGCGTCGAAGCGCTGGAGAAAGTGCGCGCCGAGATGGGCGGCGATCATCCGATCACGCCGTGCAATCTCTCCGACAGCGCCGCGGTCGACGCGCTCGTCGGCCAAGCCGAGCAGGCCCTGGGCGGTCGGCTCGACATCCTTGTCGCCAACGCCGGCGTCACCAAGGACGGCCTCATGCTGCGCATGAAGGACGACGATTGGCAGACGGTGCTGAAGATCAATCTCGAAGGCTATTTCCGCCTGTCGCGCGCGGCGCTGCGCAACATGATGAAAAACCGCTGGGGCCGCATCATCGGCATTACGTCCGTGGTGGGCGTCACCGGCAATCCGGGGCAAGCGAACTACGCGGCCTCGAAGGCCGGCATGATCGGATTCACCAAAGCGCTGGCGGCCGAAGTCGCGAGCCGCAACGTCACCGCAAACTGCATCGCGCCCGGCTTCATTTCTTCGCCCATGACGGACGTCCTCAACGAGGCGCAGAAGGCGGCCCTCATGAGCAAAATCCCTGCGGGCCGGCTCGGTACGGGCGCGGACGTGGCCGCCGCCGCGGTGTTCCTGGCCAGCGAGGAAGCGGCGTACATGACCGGCCAGACGCTGCACGTGAATGGGGGCATGGCGATGATCTGACGGTGGGTGCCAGCCATCCAAGGCTGAGGCGCCCCAAAGGTCGCCCAGAAGCGAAAAAAGCTTGCGCCGGGACCAACCTGTGGTCAAAAGGCCGCTCAATGCGGCCCGCTCTGGGCCGGCGAAAACAGATACCTGACCTGGCGAGGCGTTGAATGTCGGACGTGTTTGAACGCGTGAAGGCGATTGTGATCAAGCATCTCGAGGCGCCGCCGGAAAAGGTGACCGAGAAAGCTTCGTTCATTGACGATCTGGGCGCGGACAGCCTCGACAACGTCGAGCTGGTCATGGCGTTCGAAGAAGAATTCGGGATCGAAATTCCGGACGACGCGGCTGAGCACATTCAGACCGTCGGCGACGCCGTGAAGTTCATCTCGGAGAAGCAGGGCTAACGCCCTGAGCGCCCCCATGGCGAGGCGCGTCGTCATCACAGGCATTGGGCTGATCACACCGCTGGCCGCGAACCGCGAAGCCACGTGGGAGCGGCTGATCGCGGGTAAGTCCGGCGCCACCAAGATCGAGCACTTCAAGGTCGACGACCTGCCGTGCCGCATCGGCTGCCTGGTGCCGCGCACGGACGGCCGGGGGGGCGGCGCAGGCGATGACGCTGCGTTCAATCCCGACACCATCATGTCGGCGAAAGAACAGCGCCGCATCGACGACTTCATCCTCTACGGCATCGCCGCCGCGGAGGAAGCCGTCGCCGACTCCGGTTGGAAGCCCCAGACCGACGAAGACAAGGAACGCAGCGGTGTTCTGATCGGCTCGGGCATCGGCGGCATCGACTCCATCGAACGCAACGCGCTGCTGTTGGAGCGCGATGGGCCCCGGAAGATTTCACCGTTCTTCATTCCGAGTGCGCTGATCAATCTGGCGAGCGGACACGTTTCTATTCGCCACGGCTTCAAGGGCCCGAACCACTCCGTCGTCACGGCGTGTGCGACGGGGGCGCATGCCGTTGGGGACGCGGCCCGCTTAATCGTCCACGGCGACGCGGACGTGATGGTTGCCGGTGGCGCGGAAGCTGCGATTTGCAGGCTCGGGCTGACGGGCTTCTGCGCGCTGCGCGCTGTGTCGTCTGGCTTCAACGAAACACCCGAAAAAGCCTCGCGCCCATATGACAAGGACCGCGACGGGTTCGTTATGGGCGAGGGCGCGGGCTGCGTCGTGCTGGAAGAATACGAGCACGCCAAAGCGCGCGGCGCCAAAATCTATGCCGAAGTGAAAGGCTACGGTCTTTCGGGCGACGCCCATCATATCACCGCGCCCGCCGATGACGGCGACGGCGGCTATCGCGCGATGAAGGCGGCGCTGAAAGATGCGGGCATGACCGCGTCCGACATCGATTACGTCAACACCCACGGCACTTCGACGCCGCTTGGCGACGAGATCGAATTGAAGGCGGTCGAACGCCTGTTCGGCAATTCGACAGGGAACCTTTCACTTTCATCCACGAAATCCGCGATCGGCCATTTGCTGGGAGCGGCGGGCGCGGTTGAGTCAATTTTCTGCGCGCTAGCGATCCGCGACAGCGTGGTTCCCCCGACGCTGAATCTCGACAGCCCAAGCGTCGAGAGCGCCATAGATTTGACGCCTCACAAAGCCAAGAAGCGGCCGGTGAGGGCGGCAATGTCAAATTCGTTTGGATTCGGCGGCACGAACGCGGCCGTGATCCTGACCGCGGTGGACTGATGGGACGTCTGCTGTTTTGGCTCGCCGCACTGGGCGGCGCAGCCGCAATTTTTCTCTACTTCTTTTTCACTAGCGCAGTTGCGCGGCCCGGTCCCAATGCGGAGGCGGCAACCTTCACGGTCGAACGCGGCGCCTCAGGCGCGCAGATTGCCGCGGCGTTGCAGCGCGAAGGTTTGATCGCCGATCCGCTGCATTTCCGCATCGCAAATCGTCTCTACGGCTCTGGCGGTACATTGCAGGCTGGCGAGTACCAGATCCCGGCGCATGCTTCGGTGCGCCAGATCGTCGAGATGATGACGAGCGGCGATGCGCTGCAACACGCGCTGACGTTCCACGAAGGCATCACCATCGCCGCCGTGATGAAGATCATCGAAGAAAGCGACGTGCTTACCGGCGACCTGCCCGACACGCCGCCGGAAGGCTCGATCCTGCCCGAGACCTATCACGTGCAGCGCGGCATGACGCGAGCAGCGCTGCTGCAACAGATGCGTGACGCGCGCGACGCGGCAGTAGCGGAAATCTGGGCAGGGCGGCGCGCCGATCTGCCGATCAGCACGCCGGAAGAGCTGGTGACGCTGGCCTCCATCGTCGAGCGCGAAACCGGCGTGCCGACCGAACGGCCGCAAGTTGCCGCCGTGTTCGTCAATCGCCTGCGTGTGCCCATGCGGCTCGAAAGCGATCCCACCATTATCTACGGCGTGTGCCGCCAATTCCCGGACCGCTGCGTCGATGGCCGCCTCGTCAACGCGCAGGGCCAGCGCCGCACCATCCGCGCCAGCGAGATCGCGCTCAACACCGGCTACAACACCTATCGCATCGACCGCCTGCCGCCGACGCCAATCTCCAACCCAGGCCGCGCCGCACTCGAAGCCACCGCCAATCCGGCGCCGTCGGACGCGCTCTACTTCGTCGCCGACGGCACGGGTGGTCACACGTTCACGCGCACGCTCGCCGAACACAACGCCGCCGTCGCGCGCTGGCGCCAGATCGAAGCGCAACGTCTCGCGGAAGAACGCGCGAGCAACTAGCGCGCCCGTAATCCACATCGCGCGCGTTCACATTTTTCGACGACGTCGTTTTCCGGGTGGCGGCGCGAGCGCCTGAGGCGTATTGCTGCGGCTCATCTCATGCATCCGGGGAGTACGATGCGAGGAGATCTAGCCGTCCACGCCGCTGACTTTGAGCAAGCCGCGCGCCGCGCTTGGCTCGACGGACGTGAAAGAGTTCGACGCACCGCGGCCGCCACCCGTCGTGCTGTTCGGTCCGGCGTGCGCAGCGCGCTCCAGCCGTTCGAGACGGTTCTCCTGAGCCCGTCCGGCCGCGAGCGTATCCATGCAGCGGCGACTTTCGCGCTCATATTTCTGTTCGCAGTCAGCAGTGTCGACTTCCTGGTCGCCGGCGGAGGCGAGTTCGGAACGCCCGCCCGCGCCGCGCCCCTGCGAACGCAGACATACGCGTCAACCAGCGCTCCGGTGAGCCGTACGCCGGCGCCCGTAGATCGCGCGCCCGCCGATATCGCGGCGGGACCTGTCGAAGCCCCCGAAATCGCAGCTACGCTTGCCGAGGCCACGCAAGGACGCGTGACGCCGACGAGCCAGAGCTTATTCACCCGACTGTCCGACATGCCGGTCTCAGTGCCGGCGAGCGGCGCGCTCGTCGAGATTAGCGCTCCGCAGGTCGACACCAACCAGCCCGGTGAAGCGCCGCTGATTGGTGAGACGACCACTGAGGCCGTGGCCGCTGAGCCCGTCCAAGCCCGAAAGGCAGAGCCGCGGGCGCCGCGCAGAAAGGCGTCGTAACGCCCCGCTCGCCCACCGGCGCCCCAAACGTGCCGCCGCCGTCGCAACTCAGCCACGTGACACTTAGGGCGGGATCACGCGACAATAGCGCATGACTATTTCGGGCATGACGGGATTCGCGCGGGCCGAAGGTGAGCACGCCGGGCAGCGCTGGGTGTGGGAAGCGCGGAGCGTCAATGGGCGGGCGCTGGATCTGAAATTGCGCACGCCGTCAGGTTTTGACGCGCTGGAGCCGCTGGCGCGCGCCGCGGCCGCGCAACGCTTCAAGCGGGGCTCGCTGCAGGCGACGCTGACACTCGCGCGCGACCCGTCTGCCGCCCCGCCACTGAAGATCGATGCGGCGCTGGTGGAGCGTCTGCTTGAAGCGGGCGACCTGCTGATCAAAGCCAAGCGCGTGCGCAAGCCGAGCTGGGATGGGCTGCTCGCCGTGCGCGGCGTGGTCCAAACCGAAGACGCCGAGGTCGATCCGGACGCGCGTGCGGCGCTGGAGGTTGTGCTCGCGCGCGGGTTCGAACAGGCGCTCGATGACCTCGCGCAGGCGCGTCAGGCAGAGGGGCGGATGCTCGCGGTGGTATTCATCGAAGCCGCCGACCGCTTGGACAACTTGATCGCCGCGGCGCGGGCCTCCGCCGCGACGGCCCCTCAAGCGGCGCTCGATCGCATCCGCCAGCGGCTCGACCAATTGGCGCCCGACATCAAGCTGGACCCACAACGTTTGGCGCAAGAAGCGGCGCTCGTGGCGATGCGCGCCGACGTGCAGGAAGAGCTGGAGCGGCTCACCGCGCACGCCAAAGAGCTGCGCAGCCTGATAACGAAACCTGAACCAGCCGGGCGCAGGCTGGACTTCCTCAGCCAGGAGCTGACGCGCGAGGCCAATACGCTGTGCTCGAAGTCGGCCGACATCGAACTCACGCTCATCGGACTCGATCTCAAGGCCGTGGTCGACCAGATCAAGGAGCAGGCCGCCAATGTTGAATGAACATGTCGCGCGCCGCGGCCTGATGTTCGTGCTGTCGAGCCCCTCCGGCGCCGGCAAATCTACGCTGGCGCGCAAGCTGCTCGACGCCGACGACAACATGTCGCTCTCCGTCTCCGCCACGACGCGCCCGGCGAGGCCGAGCGAGGTTGACGGACGCGAGTACAAATTCCTGAGCAAGGCCCAGTTCGAGGAAATGGCCGACCGCGGCGAATTCCTCGAACACGCGATGGTGTTCGGCAATCATTACGGCACGCCGCGCGCGCACGTCGAAGCGATGCTGATCCAGGGCAAGGACGTGCTGTTCGATGTCGACTGGCAAGGCGCCCGCGCGCTGCGTGCGGCCGAACCGCAGGACGTCGTCGGCATCTTCATCCTGCCGCCCTCGATGGCCGAACTAGAGCGGCGCCTGCACGCGCGAGCCGAAGACAGCGCTGACGTCATCAAGCAGCGCATGGCGCGCTCGCTCAACGAGATCAGCCACTGGGAAGAATACGATTACGTGCTCGTCAACACGCTGCTCGAACAGACGCTGACGCAGATCAAACAAATCCTCGCCGCCGAACGCCTGAAGCGCCACCGCCAGATGTGGCTGCAGCTGCACGTGGAGCGGCTGAAGCAGGGGATTTAGGCATGCATTGGGGGTGCGTGTTTGCGGCCGTGTTGACGTGCGTTGCCTGCGCGCCGGCGCCGCAAGCCAATGTCGAGGAGCAAACAGCCGTGACGCGTACCAACAATCACATCGATTACGTTGAGTTCTCGGCGCAGGACTTGAATGTCGTGAAGGGGTTCTACGGGCAAGCCTTCGGCTGGACGTTCGAGGACTGGGGGCCGGACTATGTCGCCTTTTCCGGCGCGGGCGTTGAAGGCGGCTTCCGCGGAGGCGAAGCGCCAACCGCTGGCGGGGCGCTGGTGATCCTCTACGCGAGCGATCTGGAGGCGAGTGAACGCGCCGTCGTGGCCGCCGGAGGCGTAATCACCGAGCGACACGAGTTTCCCGGCGGGCGCCGCTTCCACTTCCGCGATCCGGCGGGAAATGTACTGGGCGTGTGGACTTTAGCGGAAGAGCCGCGCTGAAGCATTTCCCCTTTAGCGGCGCTGCCAATTGTGCTGCTCGCGCTGCCTTTTGTGCTGCTCGCAGTGTAAGGGGCCGCCAGTCTCCGTGGAGTACGCGATGGGGGTGGCGATTGAGAACCGCTTTTGCTGGAACTCAATTCAGTCAGCAGCCTGCTGCAACCGCTTGCCATCATTGGAACCTAGGATTTCACCTCATGCCCCGCGGAACAACATCTTGCTATCCGGGTTAAGTCCCGTTGGGAGCACCGTTGCGGTGTCGGGGTAAGTTGCGATCGCAACCGCTAGGTCGCGCAGAATGAGGGAACCTAGAATGATGAAACTAAATGTAATGTCGGCGCGCACAGTGGCCGTCGCGATTTTCGCTGCAATGACTCTCGGGGCTTGCGCTACCAGAGAGGACATCCAAAACATCAACACACGCCTCGATTCAATCGACGCGCGGGTGCAGAGCGCGGCGCAAAGCGCCGAATCCGCCAACCAGAACGCCCAGCGCGCCAACCAGCGCCTGGACCAAATGGAAGGCCGCATCCAGCAGCTTGAAACGCAGCCCGCCCGCCAGGCGCGCGGTTAGTTAAGCACTGCACAATTCGTGAGGACGGTCTAACTGGGGGTGCTAATGAACCGCATTATGAATTTGTGCACGCAGGCCATTAGAGTCGTTCTTGGCTCGCTGGCGCTGGCATTCGCGACCTTCGGCGTGGCCGCGGCCGAGGATGCCAGCGCGCAGCCGTCTTCGGTTGCCGATCAGCTTCCGCTGGGTCAGGACGTTTCTGAGCCCGCGATCGAACTCGCGGGATGGGTGGTCGCGACCAGGGACAGCCACGGCTACCCGTTTGCGATCATCGACAAGCGCGCCGCACAAATCCTCGTGTTTGGGGCGGACGGCAGGCTTCGCGGCGCGGCGCCGGGCCTCTTTGGATCGGCAGTCGGCGATCATACCGCGCCTGGCATAGCTGGTCTGGCGCTTCGCGAAATCCCTGGCCGGGATCGAACGACGCCCGCTGGTCGGTTTGTTGGCGGTTTCGGGCCATCGATCGATGCGGGGCGCGTGCTTTGGGTGGACTACGACTCCGCTGTCTCCATTCACCCAACCGCTACGGGCGTCCCGTCCGAGAGACGCGTCCAACGTCTTGCATCACCGTCGCCGGACGACAACCGCATCACACATGGCTGCATTAACGTCGCGCCAGAGTTCTACGAGAGCGTCATCCGGCCCACCTTCGAGCGGGGCGGGGTATTCTACATCTTACCGGATCGGGCGACCCTGGCGGAGACCTTCCCCGAGTTCGCGCAAAGTCGCGAGACTGCGCAACGCAGGGATGGAAGGCGCGCGCAGGCAGCGCATCAGTAATCGGCCACAGTGGACGAGCTTGCCCGCCATGCGTCCGCGAGTCGGCGGAAGCCCGCTTGGTCGATCTCCTCAGCACGCGCTGTCGGCGTGATTTTCGCCGCTTCGAGCAGCGCTTCCGAATGCGGCGTTAGCGACTTCAGCGCCGCTCGCAGCATTTTTCGGCGCTGGCCGAATGCGGCGGCGCTAACTCGTTCCAGCGCATCAAGATGGGGGTAGGGATCGGCGCGGTCCCTTAGCGCAACGACAGCGGATGCAATCTTCGGCGGTGGCGTGAACGCGCGAGCAGGCACGGTAAACGCGAGCCTCGCGTCGCAGCGCGCCTGCACCAGCACGGCCAGTCGTCCATAAGCGTCGCTGCCGGGCTTGGCGACAATGCGCTGCGCCACTTCCTTCTGGAACATGAGGGTCATGTCCCCGCGCCAGCTGCCGGCCTTCAGCCACTTAACCAGAAGCGGCGTGCCGACATTGTACGGTAGGTTTGAAATGACGGAGGCGCGCACGCTGCCGGTCAATGCAGCTTCATTCGCCTCCAGCGCATCGCCGTGCACTATGCGCAAACGACCACCGCTCCACTGTACCAGCGGCTCCAGCAAAGGCAGGAAGCGCGGGTCCTTCTCAATCGCGATCAGCGGATCAGCGCCGGCTTCCAGCAGCGCGCGCGTGAGCCCGCCGGGGCCGGGGCCGACTTCGATAACCGGTTTTCCGCGCAGATCGCCGACGATGCGTGCGATGCGGCGCGTGATGTTGAGATCAAGCAGGAAGTGTTGTCCGAGGCCCTTGTTGGCCCACAATCCATGCGCTTCCAGTTCTTCGCGTAGCGTCGGCAGATCGTCGGCGTTCATACGGCCGAACGGCGCTCCGCCATCTCCCACGCCAGCGTCAGCGCCGCCCGGAAGCTATCAGAACGCGCCACGCCTTTGCTTGCGATGTCGAAGCCGACGCCGTGATCTGGCGACGTGCGCACGATGGGCAACCCCAGCGTCAGGTTCACAGCGTCCCAGAAGTGCAGTGTCTTGATCGGGATGAGCCCCTGGTCGTGATAAATTGCGATTACCGCGTCGTAGTTTTGGCGAGCCGCGTCGTAGAAGAGAGCGTCGGCAGAGCGCGCGTCGCTAACGTTCCACCCTTCGGCGCGCAGAAGCGCCGCGGCGGGGTCGATGATTTCGATTTCCTCGCGCCCGATATTGCCGCCCTCGCCGGCATGCGGGTTGAGGCCGCACATAACGATACGCGGCTCCGCAACGCCGAAGTCGCGCTTCAAGGCTTCGCCAACCACTTCACCAACGTGCACAAGTCGCTCGCGCGTGAGTTGTCCCGCAACGTTCGCGAGGGGCGCGTGAATGGTCGCGAGCGCCACTTTGAGCGTGGGACCCGCCAGCATCATTACCGGTCCGCGCGCGTGCGGCCACGGCTCGTCCCTGGTCAGATGCGCGATGAACTCGGTGTGGCCAGGAAAGCCGAAGTCCGCCGTGTGGAGCACAGCCTTTGCAATCGGCAGCGTCACGAGCGCAGACGCGGCGCCCCCAACCACGGCCGCCACTCCGCGCTCAATGGCTCCTATGACAGCCTCAGCGTTCACCGGGTCCGGCGCGCCGGGCGTTTCTTCCATGGCAAGAGGGACGTGCAGCACGCTCAACGCGTCGCCGCTTTCGGCGAGCTTCGCCGCATCATCAACCACGTTGAGCCTCGGTTTCGCGAGCCCCATCCGGGCCGACGCGCGCTCTAGCGCGTCTGGATCACCGACGAAAAAGAAGGCCGGCGCGCCGTCGCGCTCGGCCCAGACCCGCGCCGCCAGTTCGAGGCCGATCCCGGCCGGATCGCCCATCGAAACGGCGAGCGGCTTCATGCCATTACTGCTGACGGGTGATGATGGTCGCTTCGCGCCGCAAATTACGCAGATAGCGCTCCGACAACATCGTCAGTTCCTGCTCACGCAGCCGCGCCTCGATCTCCGCTCGGCTCGGCAAACCGCCGCCGCCTGTCTGCCGAGCGCAGACCACGAAGACGCTAGCCTGTTCGCCGTCAACCACGACCGGCGTGGCCGTACCCGCGGCAACGCCGGAAATGCGGTCGCGGATCGCTGGCGCAAGGTCGGCTTCCGTGGTCTGCCCGAGATCGAGCACGAGCGCCCCTTCGATGCCAGACACGGCATTGTCGAGATTGCCGCAACCCTCGATCCGGCGTTGCACGCGCTCAAGCGCGCTTTGGCGTGCGGCAGGCGCCGTGATCTGACGGAGCGTTACTTGGGTGGATGTGCCGGCAGCGGCTCCGGCGCGACGGTCCCGCATGGCGATAATGTAGACGCCGGCGCGCGTGCGCACGGGCAGCGAGACCTGACCGGGCTGTAAACGCTCGGCAACCGGTTGCAGTTCAGGCGAGAGTTCAGTGGAAGCGAGCCAGCCGAGGTCGCCGCCCGCGGCGGCGGAGGGCGCGGCGGAGAATTGTCGCGCCACCATCGGGAAGGGCGCGCCACGTTGCATCTCCTGCAACAGGCGCATTGCGCCTTGCTCCATTTCATCGAACTGCGCCGGCGTTTCGGCAGGCAGGAAGATCTCCGAAATCTGATATTGCGGGCGGGTGGCCGCCGCGGCGATGCGCTGTTGTGTCTCTGTGATATCGGCGTCTGAAATACGAAGACGCCTGCCGTAGAGTCCGCCCATCAGCCGCGTCCAAGCGATGTCGGCCTCGATCTGGCTGCGCAGGGTGGAGACAGAAACGCCATCGGCCCCGAGGGAACGGGCGAGGCCATCTGCATCGGTATTATTCTGGCGAGCAATGTCCCCGATACGGCTATCGATTTCTGCAGGTTCGATGGTTATTTGGAACTCGTCGCGCGTCTCTTGCAGCTGCAGCCGCTCGTCAATCAGATCGCGAAGCGCTTGCGACTGGGCACGCTGCATCATTTCTGGCGTGGACTGGATGCCAGAGGAAATCAGCAACAGCATTGCGCGCTGACGCACGTCAAAGGTTGAGATCACGTGGTCGTTGACGATGGCCGCAACGCCTTCGGCGTTTTGGGCTACGGCCGGCGAGGCGGCGCCGGTCAGCGCAGCAGCCAGCGCCGCCGCCGCAGTCAAATTCTTCAAGTTCATGGTCTCTCCGCCTCAGCTCCCGCCGAACACCCCGAGCGAGCGGAGCCCGATCCTGATCTGAATCCCCTCGTCAGGTCCGATCGTTCCCCGGCGCGTCTCAGAGCGCGTGTAAGCAATCTCGAGGAAGGTACAATCGTCCTCGTAGATCGCGCGGATGTCCTGGCGCAAATTTATGTCTGAATCTAGGTCGCGGGTCAGGCCAAGCTGCATGCGCCAGCCCCCCGCAAGCTCCGCAGCAAGGGATGCCTGGATTTCTTCGTTGGGCGCGGTCGGATCGACCAGCAAAGCCTCATCGACGGTGAAGTAGCGTATGGCCCCGTTGAACCGCCCCATCGATCCGCGCACCGAAAGGTCCAGGCGCTGAACCTCTAGGGATTCGTCGTCCAAGCGGAACCGCGCTTCCGTGCCAAAGCCGCTTCCAAGATCGGCTTGAATTCCTGCCACCCAGTCCGAACTTTCTCCGGCAAGGTTATTCTCCGGGGTAAAGCCGACGGCCTGCTCTTCTCGCCAGCGACGTCCGAAGATGAGCGAAGCACTCTCGCCGGATCGCGCCCGGGCTGTGGCGCGGACGCCGGCGCTAACGCGCCCGCCCGGCTCCCAGAGATCGTAATTGGGGGCTGCGTTCGGACGGAAGAGATTGGAGTCATCGAGCTCGAAGGCGAGGCTGTCTTCATTGACGATGCGCGGGTCCTCGGCATCGACGCTGCCGTAAGACGCCATAACCACCGGCTCGACCACAAGATCGAAGCGTTCGCCTGGGCGCATGAACGGCCAGCTGATTTCGGCCCCGCCCATGCCCAATCCACGGCCGAACGCCTCGTAGTCGTCCGGCGTGCTTTCGACACTGAAGACGTCGCCGCGCACATGCGCCAAGGGGCTGAACACGATCCCTGGCCCGAACACCATGTCGCGACGCCAGGTCACCCCGAGCGAAAACCTTCCGTCATTGCCTTCAAACGCAAGTGTTCCTGGATTGTCGTCGCGCACCAGCACAGCGGTGTTCGCCTGCGCGCGCACCTGGCCGCCGAACACGCCTTCATTCATCACGTATTCGGTTTCGGCGAACGGCAAAATGACCGGCAACAGGTCTGACGTGTCGGTCTCGCGCAAACCCTGGAAAGTGGCGGTTGTAATTGATGAATAAGAGTGTGCGCTCTGCCCGATGGCGAAGAGCTGGGAGATCAGACGTGTGCGATGGCCGATATACGGTCCACGGGGCTGCCCGGTGCCGTTGATATCGTAGCGGCGCAGGTATTCGTCGTCATAGATGCGCTCTACGCCAAAGCCCCATTCCCACTGTTCGCTGATGTCGAAGCGGCCCTCGCCGAACGCGCTGTAGCGGAACCGATCTTCGCCGGACGTGTCGCCGTCTGTGTCGAAAACCTGTTCTTGAGTGAAGGTCGTGTCTAGCACAAGTTCGCCGGACCAGAACGCCTTGCGATATTCTAGACCGACCAGCGGATTAACGTTGCTATGCAGGCGCAGCGTCGTGGTCAAATCCTGCGACGGCGAGATCGCCCAATAATAGGGTTGCGCGTAAAAGGCGCCGAGGCGGCGGTTGCGTCCGACGTCTGGCGGAAGAAAACCAGACGCGCGCTCAATAGTAGGATCGGGGTGCGCGATGTAGGGCAGGTAGAGCACCGGCACGCCGGCAACTTCCACGACAGCCCCATAATAGGAGATGGTGCGGCTCTCACGATCTTGAACAGCGCGCCGCGCACGCAAGCTCCAGGTGGGCGGACGGTCACCGCCCTCGCAAATCGGACAACTCGTGTAGATGACGTTGCGAAGTTCGCTCTCGCCTTCGCCGTGCCGCAGGGCTTGGCGGGCCGCTAACGTGCCGGTTTGGCCGAGCCGAGCACGCAATTCGCTCGCAGCCCCGACATTGAGCGCTTCGTCGGCGTCGATCGCGTCCGCGTAGGTGACCGACCCGTCTTCCAGCACAATTTCGACGTTCCCGGAGGCGCGCACCGACCCGCCGTTGAGATCGTAGATGAGCCTGTCGGCGCGCAATGTGCGGCCCTGATAGCGGACCTGCACATTGCCTTCGGCGGTGATGGCTCCTGTCTCCTGATCGTCGACCAAAACGTCCGCCTCAAGCAGCACCGCTTCAGGATTAGTTGAAGTCGGCGCCGGGGCCGGGTCGGCAGTCGCCGTTTGGGTTTGAGCGAGTGCAGCTGGCGCAACGCTAACCGCCAACGCCGCGGCGAGCGCGGCCCAGCCGATCGGCGCGCGTTCGGCTCGATCGTTCTCCCCCGAACGGCGCATCCGCATCCCTCTGTGCGACTCCCCGACCTACCTAACCGCCCGAACTACGGGGCGTCCAGCGTCCGAAGCGGCGTGAGGGAATCGTTTTCCCGCCCTGTGGCAGCTCAGCCGTCTTCCATGAAAGCAACGATGGAAAGAGCAATGAACAGCCCGGCGAGGGGCCCACTCCAGGCGGCGACCGCCGCCGGCACCGCTTGGGTCATCGCAAATGCTCCTGCAAGTTGACTGAAGAAGAACAGGAACAGCCCGATACCCACCCCGGCAGCGCCCCAGCGGGCGAGGTTTCCCAGCCGCTGCAACTGGAGGGAGAACGCCGCCCCAAGTCCCGCCATGGCCGCAAGCAGGAGTGGGTACGCCAAAAGGCTCTGCCATTTGAGTTCGTATCGCGTAGGGGCAAACCCGGCTTGTCGCGCTTCCTGGATGAAGGGGGGTAGCTGCCAAAAGGACAGGGAAGCGGGGGTTACGAACCGGTCGATCATTTCGGTCTCGCTGAGACTGGTGGGGATAGCGAGGTGCGTACTGCGCATCGGCCGGCCGCCAGGGATCGCCTCAACGATATTGCTCAGCTGCCAGAAGCCGGGGCGTAGCTGCGCAGTTTCGGCGCGGATGCGGCGCGTGAAGCGCAACACGTCCTGCTGTTCTTCGAAGAACATGAACGTCACGCCGAGCAAGGTGGCGCCGGTACCATCCACGCGGTCGGCGTGGATGACGATTTGGCCGTCCTCGTTGCCCTGCCGGATCCAGATGTCCGTCTGCCTGTCGGACTGGGAGGTCGCCGCGAGCGCTCCATGGCGCTGCGATTCGAAGGTTTCGAAGAGACGTGCGCCCAGGGGGTTAAGCGCGGTAACGGTGACGATCCCGAGAATGATGCCGGCAAACGCAGAAGGCGTAAGGAACCTCCACGCGGAGACACCAGCCGCGCGCATGGCCACCAATTCGCTAGACCGATTGAGTCCAATGATCGCCATCATGACTCCCGCCAGCACGACGAAGGGTAGGGTTTGCTCCACCAGCATCGGCGTGCGCAGCAGCGTCAGCCGCAGCGCCTCGGGCAGAGCGACGTCAGCACGCCTGCGCATCTGCTCGACGAGATCGATGGTGAGGATAGAAGCCAGCACAGCAACAAGCGCTATGCTGATGCCCGTTAGAACACGCGCGAAAACGTACCGGCCCAGTCGTGAAAAGAGAAAACGCATCCCGCTAGGTCTCCGCCAACACTGACGGACCTTCGGCGAAGCGCTTGCGGCGCGCTCTTCTGCCCCCCATGGCGATACCGGCGAACAGCATTACGACGACCGGCAAGGCGTATTGCACGACGTTTAGGTCTGCGTCGTCTCCCGCGCTTGCCTGCACCGCGAGTGCAACCACGCGCACGAGCAGAGCGAGAATTGCGGCAATCATGATGCGCCGCCCATAGCCCCGGCGGCTGAAGTCACCCACAAGCACGCCTGCAAGCGCAATCATCGCAAGCGCCAGGTTGAGTAATGGCGCCGAGAGCCGTGCGTGCGCCTCTGCGAGGAATTGGTCGACGTTGCGCTGGTCGTAATGGGCCGTTAGGTCAGGAAAGAACAATTGGTATAGCGTCCGGTCGGACGCCTTCAGGAAGAACACCTCTGGTTCTTGTAGCTCCTCGCCCATCTGGAGCACATAGCGATCGAAATCGAGCACATCGACAGCGCCATCTTCGGTTTGACGCTGCACCTGCCCGTCGCGCATCACGATCGCGGGGCGGCCGTCGATAGTTACGATTGCGCCAGCGCGCGCCGTATAGGTGATAGGTAGTTCGGGCCGTCCGTCGTTAATAAGTAGATCGCGTAGCTCACCTCCGCCGCCACGCTGCCGAGCATAAAGCGTCAATCCTTCCGCCGGGAAGGTGAAGGAGCCTTCTTCGATAAGGCTCGACGCAATGTCGGTGCGCAACGCGTAGAACACTTCGCGCCGTTCCTCGAACGCCGCGGGCTGGATCACGACATTGATCGCCAGGTGCAACAGCGCGGCGAGCGTTGCCAATTGCATGATCGGGCGCGCGATGCGCTGGCGCGAGACGCCGGCGCCGTAAAGCACCGCGACCTCGCTTTCGCTCTGCATCCGGTTCAGTGCGTAGACGACGGCGATAAACACGGCCATCGGCAGGATGAGCGAGATGAGTTGCGGCAACGCCAGGATCGTCACCCAGGCGAACGCGAAGCCCGCGCTCCGGTTGGTGATGATGATGTCGAGCTGGTTGAGCCCCTGCGTAAGGATCGCGATCGCCGCCAGCGCTCCGAGGATCGCCAATAGCGGGCCGAGCGCCTGCCGGAAAACGTAGGCCGAGACGGTGTTCATTGTGCTCCTGAAGGCGCCGGACTGGTTCCAGGTCGCACCGTTCCTACCCCCGCCGCCTTCGGCTTTTCAATTCGGGCCGGCATGGCTACCACTGCAGCGACCCAGATTGAAGCGGCCGGTAGAAGGCCGCCAAGTTCTCCAGGAGAGTGCATGGACATCCGGTTTGTGACCGCCGGCGGAGGCGACGTTGTCGCCGTGATGGCGATCGAAGGCGGCGATTTGTTGGAGGCCGGCAAGGCGCTCGATTCGGCTGCAAGCGGAAGGCTGAGCAAGGCCGTGAAGGCGACGCGCTTCACTGGCGCAGCCGGCCAGGTGATCGATGTGCTGGCGCCTGAACGGATCGACTTCGCGCGTGTGCTTGTGATCGGTGTCGGCAAGGCGGAGACAGCTGACAGCATGACGGTCGAGCGCTGGGCCGGCCACGCGGTTCGCCGCGTGCTGACCTCGGGCGCCGAGAAGCTGGTGCTGCAGCCTGATGCGCTGCCTGGCGTAACCAAGGCGGAAGCGGGCGCTCATGCCGCGATGGGCGCGCGCCTCGCTTCGTATCGCTTCGACACCTACCGCACCAAGCTGAAGCCGGACCAACAGCCGACGCTCACGGCTGTGGAAATCATGATCGAGGCCCCCGCGGCGGCGCGTGCGCGCGCCGAGAAGGACGCCGCGATCGTCGAAGGCGTGTTCTTCGCGCGCGATCTCGTCAGCGAACCGCCGAACGTGCTCTATCCCGAGAGCTTCGCAGAACGCCTGCGCGATCTCGAAACGCTCGGCGTCGAAGTCGAAGTGCTTGAGCCCGCGACGATGGAAAAGCTCGGCATGGGCGCGCTGCTCGGCGTCGCCCAAGGCAGCGCACGTCCCGCGCGGCTTGTGACGATGAGCTGGAAGGGCGCGGTCTCGAAGAAAGTCCGCCCCGTCGCGCTCGTCGGCAAGGGTGTCACCTTCGACACCGGCGGTATTTCCCTAAAGCCCGGCGCCGCCATGGATGAAATGAAGGGCGACATGGGCGGCGCGGCCGCTGTCGCGGGCGCGATGAAAGCCGTGGCGCAGCGCAAGGCGAAGGCAAACGTGGTCGGGGTCGTGGCGCTGGTGGAGAACATGCCCGGCCACAACGCGCAGCGTCCCGGCGACATCGTGCACACCATGTCGGGACAAACCATCGAGGTGCTGAACACCGACGCCGAGGGCCGCCTCATCCTGGCGGACGCCGTCTGGTACGCGCAGGACAAGTTCGACCCCATCGCCGTCATCGATCTCGCCACGCTCACGGGCGCCGTGATCGTCGCGCTCGGCCACGAAATGGCAGGCATGTATGCGAACGACGAAGACCTCGCCGCATCCATCACCGCGGCGGGCCAGGCCGAAGGCGAGCCGGTGTGGCGCATGCCGCTCAGCCCCGCCTACGACAAGCTGATCGACAGCCCCAACGCCGATATGAAGAACATCGCCGGCAAGCCGATGGCCGGCTCCATCGTCGGCGCGCAATTCATCAAGCGCTTCGTCAAAGACGGCATGCCCTGGGCGCACATCGACATCGCCGGCACGGCATGGAAGCCGGGCCCGTATGAAGACCCACTCTCGCCCGCATGGGCGACGGGCTATGGCGTGCGTTTGCTGAATAGGCTGATCGCAAACCGCTACGAGGAGTAGTTGGCGCACCGAATCGAGATCGCGCTGGAGTCGTTTTCGGAAGACCAGCACCGCAAGGTGCGAAACTTCATCGAAGACGTGTGGTTCAATCTCTCGCAACGCGGCTGGGCCGAGATGGAGAACTTCGACCGAAGGATAAAGCCAGGGGCGAAGTTCATGTTCTCCTTCCCAGCGAGAGACTCTCACCAAGCTACTACGCTGATCAGCCGCCTGGTTCGCGAGCACTTCATGGAGTCACTCACCACCGTCACACACGCGAAGGAGAAGGCGGATGGCTGAGCTGTGGTTCTACCATCTCGAACGCTCCGAATTGGAGCGAGCGCTTCCTCCGCTATTGGAGAAGTGCTTACAACGCGGCTGGCGCGCTATTGTGCGCGGCGGCTCGGAAGAGCGGCTCGATGCGTTAGACGCGACACTCTGGACCTATCGCGACGAGAGCTTCCTGCCGCACGGTCGCGACAAGCCCGAGCGCCAGCCAGTGTATCTCACCGCGCAGGGCGGCAACCCCAACGGCGCGCAGGTGTTGTTTCTCATAGACGGCGCCGAGCCCGGCGACCTCGCCGGCTTCGAGCGCGCGTGCCTCATGTTCGACGGGCGCGACGAGGCCGCCTTGAATTCGGCGCGCGCGCGCTGGAAAGAAGCCAAAGAGGCGGGCATCATCGCCTCGTACTGGCGCGAGAGCGCCTCTGGAAAATGGGAGAAGCAGGCATGATCCGCGCTGGTTTCTTTGCACTGACGCTGCTGGCCGCCGCCTGCGCGCCGCCCGCCGAAGATAAGGCCGAAGAGCCGGCGCAAGAGCCGGTCGCGACCGCTCCGCAAACGCGCGAAGAAGCGACGGCGCAGGACACGTGCGGCGCCGCCGCCTATCGCGCCATGATCGGCACATCGATCGCCGCCGCGTCCTTCCCGGCGACGCCGCAAATTCGCGTCATCATGCCTGACAGCGCCGTGACGCAAGATTTCCGCTCCGATCGACTCAACGTGATCGTCGACGCCAGCGGCAACATCACCGCGCTGGAGTGTTATTGATGAACTTGAAGCTCACATTGGCCACGGCCGCGCTTGCGTTTGCGGCGGGGTGCGGAACAGCGCCGCAGACGTACCGCGACCTCGATCGGCTCGGGCAGGACTACCAGCGCCCGCCGGAGAATGCGGATGAAGCCACGCGCGCCGATACTTGCGGCGCGGCACGGTTCCGCAACCTGATCGGCGAGGAAATCGCCACCGTCGATCCGGGCACTTTGCCGGAGCGCGCGCGCATAATCACCCCTGAGATGATGGTCACGCAGGACTTTTCGCCGACGCGGCTTAATATTATCGTCGGCACAGACGGAAAGGTCGGATCACTGAGGTGTTTCTAATGCTGAGGATCGTGCTTGCCGCCGCTGTCGCCTTCGCCGCCTGCGCCAGCGCTGTAGCCGAGGAGCGGCGGGCGACGGACGACGCGGCCGAAGCGCAGACATCGAACATCCGTCGCGATGCCTTCGTCGTCTCCGGCGATGAGTGCGGCGCCAGCCGCTACTCGCATCTCTTGGGCGAAGAATATGCCGAGCTGCATCACGCCGCGCTGCCCGCGAACAGCAACGTGATGGACCGTGGGCGCCTCAGCACGCTCGAATACACGCCGGCCCGGCTCAACGTAGTTGTGAACGGGACGGGCCGCATCATCGCCATCGGCTGTTTCTGACGCACTTGGCGGGCCGGAAGGGCGCGGTTATAGACCCGGCTCAATTCAGGAGCTGGGACCACATGGCCGTCGAACGCACTCTCTCGATCATCAAGCCGGACGCGACGAAGCGTAACCTGACCGGCGCCATCAATGCCGTGATCGAGGAAGCTGGCCTGCGCATCGTGGCGCAAAAGCGCATCTGGCTGTCCGAGGGCCAGGCCGAGGGCTTCTACGCGGTGCACCGCGAACGCCCATTCTTCCGCGACCTCGTGAACTTCATGATCTCCGGCCCTGTCGTGGTGCAGGCCCTCGAAGCCGAGAACGCGGTGGCGAAGTATCGCGACGTGATGGGCGCCACCAATCCGGCCAACGCCGCCGAAGGCACTATCCGCAAGCGCTTCGCTGAATCGATCGAGGCCAACTCGGTGCACGGCTCCGACAGCCTCGAAAACGCCGAGCGCGAAATCGAGTTCTTCTTCTCGGACCAAGAGATCGTCGGTTAGTAGCCGACATTAGCCAACTAGAGTCATTCCGAAGCGTGATCTGGAATCCAGGGGCCAACGGCAGAATGGTTGCCCCTGGATTCCAGATCGGCCTCCGGCCGTCTGGAATGACTCTGCTTGCCACTGCCGACGGCGCGCTATTTCTTCCCGCCGCCGCCTTTACCGCTGCCGCCGCCTTTGAAGTCCGGCTTCACGTCGACGGGCTTCGTCCCGGCGCCGCCAGCTTGCTTCTTGTCGCCTGAAAAACCGCCGCCGCCTTTTTGCGGAGGCTGCTTGCCGCCGCCCATACCTTTGTCCGCCATGTATGATCTCCTTGAAGTGGCTTTGCGACGCTACGCCTGAGCCCGCGACCGCGCTAGATCATTTTCGCGCGATGATCTCGATCACCAGCGGCGTCACCATCAGCGTGCCGGGCTGCGCCGACACGCGCGCGAACTCATCGCGCATGTCCTTGGCCATTTGCGGCGTGATGCGATTGAGCTCAAGTAAGCGGTCAATGTGGATGTCGAAGAAGCCGATCGGCCAGCGCCAGACATTGTCGTCCTTGGATACGATATCGACGTAAGGCCGGAAGCTCTCCAGCTTCATTCCCATTTCAGTCAGCCACGACGGCAGATCACGGCCAATGTCCGGCTCGCCGCCGGAACTGCGCCAATTGGCGACAACTTCATCGACAAAGCGCTCGAAGTTCGGCGCGCGCGGCGCGAGGCGCCAAGTCTGGTAGTCGATATATTCGTGGATCACGATCGCGCCGCCTGGCTTCAGCGCATCGACCAGCTTTTTCAGCGCCGGCTTCGGATGCGGCAGGAAAGCCAGCACCCAGCGTACCCACGCCGCGTCCGCGCCGCTCACCGGCAGCGCGTCCACTTCGAAGTCCACCTCATGCGCCTTCACCTGCGGGAAGCCGCGGGCCTTGGCTTGCGCTTCAAGCGTATCCAGAAACCGCCGCGAGCGTTCGAGCGCATAGACAGCGCCCGTCGGCCCCACGATCTCCGCCAAGTCCATGGTGGCAAAACCCGGCCCTGCGCCGAAATCGATGACCTTGGCGCCGTCGCCGATCTTCGCGCGAGACCAGGCGTCCAATGCGCGCGGGCGCCAGACGCGATGCTGGAAACCTAGGCGGTAAATTTCGTCATCATGAGTGCCGAGCACATAGTCGCGTTCAGCCATCATTTGTCTCCTCAGCAGCCAGATATAGGTGACCGCGGCGGCGCCGTCTCGCCGGATTCGGGCCTGCTGTGGCCAGGGCGTGCGCGGGCGGCAAAGTGGCATTACATTGCCCGGAGCAATGGAGTCGGAAGCAATGAGCAACTATTCGCGCGCTTATTCCGATCAGGCCCTCAAGAGCAAACTCGGCTCGCTCGGCGCGCTCAAGGACCTTATCGACGCCGCCAAGCGCATCCATGCGTTGATGCGCGATCCAGCGACGCCGATTTGGGTCAAGGGCGTCTGCATCGCCGCGCTCGGCTATCTGATCCTGCCGACCGACGTCGTCAGCGACTTCATTCCGGTCCTCGGCCACGGCGACGATCTGGCGATGCTGACGGCCGCACTCAGCGCCATCGCCTCGCATTGGCAGGAAAACAGGCCGGCGGTGGCCTCCGAAGAGTGAAGCTTGCTGTTGCCCCTGGCGGGCGCATAATGCCGCGATAGGAGACGGCAATGCTGGTGCGCTTCTGGGGCACGCGCGGTTCGATTGCGACACCGGGCCCGGCGACGCTGCGCTACGGCGGCAACACGTCCTGTGTCGAAGTCGTCTCCGATAGCGGCGAGACGATTATAGTCGACGCCGGCACGGGCGCGGCCGCACTCGGCAAAGCGCTGATCGATCAAGGCCGTGCGCAGCGCGGCGCCATTCTCATCTCCCACACGCACTGGGACCACATCCAGGGGCTTCCCTTCTTTGCGCCGCTATTCGTCGCTGGCGCCGAATGGCACATTTACGGGCCCCGCGCGCTCAGCCAGTCGTTGCGCGACATCCTCGCCGGGCAGATGGATTATTCCTATTTCCCGGTCACGTTGAACGCGTTCGCGGCGAATGTGCAATTCCACGAGGTCGTCGAAGGCGGCTTTTCAGTCGGGGAAGTACGCGTCGCCACTCAGTATCTGAACCATCCCGCGCTCACCGTCGGCTATCGGCTAGAAGCCGACGGCGCCAGCGTCGTCTATGCATCAGATCACGAGCCGCACAGCCCGCACGCCGGCGAAGGTCACTCGGACGAGGCCGAAAGCGGAGACATCGCCCACGTCGAATTCCTGCGCGACGCCGATCTCGTCATCCACGACGCCCAGTACACGGCAAACGAATATCCCGGCAAACTCGGCTGGGGGCACAGCACTATCGAGTACGCCGTGGATGTCGCCGTCGCCGCCAATGTGCGCCAGCTTGCACTCTATCACCACGATCCCGCGCGCAACGATGACGCGGTGGATCATCTCATCGTTGCCGCGCGCAATCGTGCTGCGAGCCTGAACGCCGACCTCACGGTGGTCGGCGCGGCGGAGGGCGATGCTATCGTTCTGCGCGGCGCGGCAAACGCCAATAAGCTTACGCCCTTCCTGCCCTCGGGGCTGGTGAAGCCATCCACCAGCATCGCTGAGGAGCCGGCGCTCATAGCCGGAGTCGCCGCTGAAGACCGCAAGCAGCTCACCGCCGCTGCAAAGGCCGACGGCATTTCCATATCCGAAGTCAAAATCGACAAGCTAAAGGACGCGGTGGAAGAGGCCCGTCCCTCCCTCATCGTGCTCGGCGATGCAGGTGGGGTCGATCCGGTCGCCTTGTGCGCTGAATTGCGCGCGATCGACGAAAACGCCGGCACGCCAATCATCGTCATCGCCGACCAGTCGCGTGTGCCCGCCGACAAGGGCGAGGCCGCTGGCGTCACTGATTGGCTGACGCGGCCTTACAGCTTGCAATACGCCCGCTCGCGGCTGCGCGCCTGGATGATGCGCTCGATGCTGCGCTGGCGCAAAGCGCCGCTCCCGGAAGACGAAGCGGCGCGCCAGGCGGCCGTTGAGCGCCTGGGTCTCCTGGATACCCCCGTGGAAGAGCGCTTCGACCGCCATGCGCGCATCGCCGCCGCGGCGCTCGACGCGCCGATCGCGCTCGTCACGCTGATCGACAACGACCGCCAGTGGTACAAGTCGCACATCGGCTTCGATTTCAGCGAAACCTCGCGCGACATGGGCTTTTGCTCGCACGCCATCCTGGAAGACGATCCGCTCGTGGTGAACGACGCACTGCAGGACGACCGCTTCGCCGACAACCCCGTCGTCGTCGGTGATCCGCACGTTCGCTTCTATGCTGGCATCCCGCTCCACGCGGCCGACGGGGCGCGCGTCGGCGCATTCTGCATCGTGGATCAAAAACCGCGCCGCTTGAGCGTGGCGCAGCTGCGCATGCTCAAGGACATCGCGCGGCTAGTGGAAGAAGAACTTGAACCGCGCTCTGCCGTAAAGGCGGCGGGCTAAAGCGAACGCGCCAGGTTTTCCAAACAGCGCGGGTAAAGCTCGTGCTCCAGAGTCAGCACACGCTCCGCGAGCGTCTCCGGCGTATCATCGGGCCCAATCGGCATGCGCGCTTGGCCGAGGACTTCGCCGCTATCCACTTCCTCCACCACGAGATGCACCGTGCACCCATGCTCCACATCGCCAGCTTCGAGCGCGCGCGCATGCGTGTTGATGCCCGGATATTTCGGCAGCAGCGACGGATGAATATTGATCAACCGTCCTTTCCACGCATTCACGAAGTAGGGCGTCAGCACGCGCATAAAGCCGGCGAGGGCGACGATTTCGATGTTGCGCTCGACCAAGAGCGCATCGAGATCGCGCTCGAACGCTTCACGCTTCTTGCCGTACGGCTTGTGATCCAGCGCGACCGCTTCGACGCCCGCTTTGCGCGCGCGATCCAGCCCCGCCGCGCCTGACACGTTGGAGACGACCAGGGCGATCTCGTAAGCATCTTGCTTGGCGTCCAAGAGCGCCTGCAGGTTTGAGCCTCTGCCGGAAATGAGGACTGCGACGCGCTTGCGGGTCATGCCGCTTTAAGCACGCCAATCTGGAACGCGGCTTCGCCGCCGGCTGTCAGCATGGCGAGCACATCCTGCACGCGCTCCGGCCCCACGATCAGCACCATGCCAATGCCGAGATTAAATGTGCGACGCATATCGGCTTCCGGCACGCCGCCAATTTCCTGCAGCCACTCAAACACGGCAGGGCGCTTCCACGCGTTCCAGTCGAAGTCAGCTTCCAGCGAATCCGGCAGCGCGCGCGGCGTATTCTCAACCAAGCCGCCGCCGGTGATGTGCGCGCCGCCCTTCGCGAGCTTCGCTTCGAACACCGGCTTCAACGCTTTCGCGTAAATCCGTGTCGGCGTCAGCAAAGCTTCCGCCAGCGTCTTGCCCTTCGCAAACGGCGCAGGCGCATCCCACGCAAGCCCGCTGCGCTCAACAACTTTGCGCACGAGCGAGTAGCCGTTCGAGTGCGGGCCGCTCGACGCAATGCCGATGATCGCATCGCCAACCTTCATCTCATCGACACGCGGCAGCAGCGTCCCGCGCTCCGCCGCGCCCACAGAGAATCCAGCGAGGTCGTAATCACCCTTGCCGTACATGCCCGGCATCTCGGCCGTCTCACCGCCGGCCAAAGCCGCGCCCGCTTGGCGGCAGCCTTCAGCGATGCCTTGCACCACCAGAGCCGCTTCATCCGCGTTGAGTTTCCCCGTCGCGTAGTAATCCAGGAACATGAGCGGCTCGGCGCCCTGGGCGCTCAAATCGTTCACGCACATGGCGACCAGATCGATCCCCACCGTCTCGTGCCGCCCGCTCTCGATGGCGATCTTCAGCTTGGTGCCGACCCCGTCCGTGGTGGCCAGAAAGATAGGGTCCTTGAACCCCGCCGCCTTGGGGTCGAACGCCCCGGCAAAGCCTCCCAGCGAGCCGTCGGCCCCCGGCCGGGCTGTGGATTTCGCGGCCGGTTTGATCAGGTCGACCAGCCGCTCGCCCTCGTCGATATCGACGCCGGCGTCGCGATAAGTCAGTCCGTTGGCGCCTTTAGGGTCGGTCACTTCGCCTCAAGTCCAGATGCCGCCGCATTGATAGGCGATTCCGCGCCAGCTAGGGTCAGGGACATTCCAGCGCATCACGAGGTACCGTAATGAAAGCCACGCCCATGGCTGCCTTCGCCGCCGTTTTCCTGGCGGCCTTGTGCGCGTTCGCCCCAGGCGCGGCAAGCGCCCAGAGTGCGAATGTGTATGCGGTTTCGGGCGTCTACGTTGACGAAACGGCCGCCGACGCCGCAGCCGCACAGGCCTCCGCTTTCGCGGCCGCCCAGCGGATCGGCTACGAACGCCTGGTTCGCCGTCTGACGGTGCCCGATGAACTCGCCGCCCGCGGCGGCGCGATCCCGCAGCTGGATGCCGCCACGATAGAGCGCCTCGTGCTCAGCGTGGATGTCGAGGAGCAGCGCCGCTCGGCCACCCGCTACATCGGCCGCCTCACAGTGCGCTTCGATCCTTCCAGCGTGCGCACCATGCTCCGGCAGCACAATCTCAGCGTTGTCGATACCCGCACCGCAGCGGTGCTGGTCGCGCCGACCGTCGTTGGCGACATCGCGCCCGAAACGGCCGCGCTTTGGCGCGAAGTGTGGGCGCAAGGCGGCTTCGGCGACGAGCTCGTGCCGCTCGCCACCGCGCCTGAAGGTCTGCAGGGCGCACCGGCGTGGGACGCCGCTGCACCATTCGCACAAAGCGCCGGCGCTTCCTCGGCGCTGTTCGCCACGCTGCGCGTGCAGGGTTCGACCGCGACCGCGTCGCTCGTCGAAGTGGATGCGAACGCCCGCCGCGATCGCGGCGAAGTCGCCGCGCGCATCAACGGATCGGAGCCAGCAGCGCTTCGCGCCGCGCTCGCCTCGCTCGCCGAGCAAGCCAGCACGCGCATTCAGAACGAGTGGAAAGCGCGGCTCGCCACCGGCGCAGGCCAGCGCGCACGTGTATCCGCTTCGGCGCTCTACCAGAACCAGCGCCAATGGGAGCAGATCAAGGATGGTCTCGAAGGCGCGGCGGCGACTTTGATCTCCGAAATCCGTATTGAAGCGGTCGGCCGTGAAGGGGCGCTCGTCTCGTTCTCCTTCGTCGGCGACCGCAACCAGCTCACCAACGAACTCGCGCGGCGCGGCGTGAGCCTGGAAGAAACAGGACAAGGCCCGGTGCTGCGCTCCACCGCGCGCTGACGCGATGCAGCAGCAACGCCTGTTCGAGTTTCGCATGGGCGAGCGATCGCCCGACACGCTCGTCGTGGCCGAAGCGAACCGTGAGGCCGCGCGGCTTCTCACCGAATGGCGCAGCTGGCCAAACGGCGCGCTCGCGCTGACCGGCCCCAAGGGCGCGGGCAAGACGCATCTGGCGCTGGCCTGGGCGCTGGAAGCCGGCGCACGGCAAGTCTCCCCCACCGCAGCGCCCGACGATGCCGCCGCCATCTTCCACGAAGCAGAAGGGCGCCTCTTCATCGATGACCTCAGCGGCGCACGCGACGAGGGCATGTTGTGGCGCGTGCTGGATCTGGCGCGTACACAAGGCGGGGCTGTGCTTCTGGTGTCCGCTCACGCGCCAGGGCTCTGGCATGTGGCCATTCCGGACCTCAGATCGCGGCTTAACGCTTTGGCAGTGGCTCGGCTCGGCGAGCCCGACGAAGCTCTGATGGAAGTGGTTTTGCGCCGGATTTGTCGCGAACAATTCATTCAATTGAGCGATGATGCGGCCCGGTACCTCGCCCGCAGGCTGCCTCGGACGTTTGCCGCCGCCCATCAGATGGCTGCGGCGCTCGACGCCGATTTGACCCGCGGTGCAAGGCCGATCAGCCGCAGAGCGGCTGAAAAAGCGCTGGAAAAGGCGCAAGCTGGTTGGGTGTCGGGAGACGGTTAAGCAATGGCGAAGACGCGCAAGAAGAAGCGCGAGCAGGCGGAAGAACCGCCGCTGATGAAGAGCCCGCAACGCTTCATCAACCGTGAGCTTTCTTGGCTCGCGTTCAATACGCGCGTCTTGGAAGAGGCCGAAAACGCCGCGCACCCTGTACTGGAGCGGATGCGCTTTCTCTCGATCTCAGCCACCAACCTCGATGAATTCTACATGGTGCGCGTCGCCGGCCTGCACGAGCAGGTGAAGGCGGGTGTGTCCATCGTCAGCCAAGATGGCCTGACGCCGGCCGAGCAGCTGGTGCGCGTGCACGCCGCCGCCGCCGACCTGATCGCACGCCAGCAGGTGCGTTGGCGCAAGCTGCGCACCGAACTGCGCGAGGCCGGTATCACAGTGATCGATCCGGAAGAGTTGGAGAGCGCCGAACACGTCTGGTTAAAGATGGTGTTCATGGAGCAGGTGTTCCCGCTGCTCACGCCGCTCGCCGTCGATCCAGCGCACCCGTTTCCGTTTATCCCGAACCTCGGCTTCGCTATCGCGTTGAAGCTGCGCCGCGCTTCGGACGGCCGCATCCTCAACGCGCTGATCCCCGTGCCGACGCAGGTGAACCGCTTCATCGAAGTGACGGAAGCGGGCGCGCAGAAGCCAGGCTTGGAAGGCAAACGCGCGCCACGCCGCTTCATCACGCTCGAGAACGCGATCATGCTGTTCTTGGACGAGCTCTTCCCTGGTTACAAAGTCGATGCCGTCGGCGCCTTCCGGGTGGTGCGCGACAGTGACATCGAAATCCAGGAAGAAGCCGAAGACCTCGTGCGCGAGTTCGAAGCGCGCCTGAAGGAACGTCGCCTCGGCGACATCGTGCGCCTCAAGGTCGAAGCATCGATGCCGGAAGATCTTCGCGCCTTCATTGTGCGCGAGATCGAGGCGGAACAACGCGACGTCATCATAGTTGACGGCATGTTGGGCTTGGCCGCGTTGTCCGAGTTGGTGAATCTGGACCGCGCGGATCTGAAATTCCACCGCTACGAGCCGCGCTCGCCTGAGCGGATCAAGGATTTCGGCGGCGACGTGTTCGCGGCCATCCGCGCCAAGGACCTGCTGGTTCACCACCCCTACGAGTCGTTCGACTCGGTGGTGCAGTTCATCCGCCAAGCCGCCGCCGATCCCGCCGTGGTCGCCATCAAGCAGACGCTCTACCGCACCTCCAAAGACTCACCGATCGTCGCCGCACTCGTCGCGGCGGCCGAAGCGGGCAAGAACGTCACCGCGCTCATCGAGATCAAAGCGCGCTTCGACGAAGAGGCGAACTTGAAGCTCGCGCAGACTTTGGAGCGCGCGGGCGCTTCGGTGGTCTATGGTTTCATGGAATACAAGACGCACGCGAAGGTCAGCCTCGTCGTGCGGCGCGAGCCCGATGGGCTGCGCACCTACGCGCACTTCGGTACGGGCAATTATCACCCGATGACTGCGCGTATTTACACGGACTTGTCGCTCTTCACCTGCAGCCCAGAGTTGGGCCGCGACGCAGGGCGCCTCTTCAACTTCATCACCGGCTATGCGCGTCCGACACACCTGGAAAAGGTCGCGCTTTCGCCCCTCAACGTAAAGTCCACGTTGCTCAAGCTGATTGAGGACGAGATCGAACACGCGCGCGCCGGCCGCGGCGGCGCGATCTGGGCCAAGCTCAACGCGCTCGTGCATCCAGAGATCATCGACGCGCTCTACCGCGCCTCCAGCCACGGCGTGAAAATCGACTTGATCGTGCGCGGCGTCTGCTGCCTGCGTCCTGGCGTGCCGGGGCTCTCGGAGAACATCCGCGTCAAATCGATCGTCGGCCGGTTCCTCGAACACTCCCGCATCGTCTGTTTCGGCGCCGGTGCGAAACTGCCCAATCCCAACGCCAAAGTGTTCCTTTCGTCCGCCGATTGGATGCCGCGGAACCTGGAGCGGCGCGTCGAAGTCATGTGCCCGGTTGAAAATCCGACGGTTCACCAGCAGGTTCTGGATCAAATCATGGTCGCGAACCTCAACGACGAGGCGCAAAGCTGGTACATGAACCCGGATGGGTCATTCAAACGGGTCGATGTTTCGAAACTTCCTGACGAACCGTTCTCCGCGCACCTCTATTTCATGCGCAACCCGAGCCTCTCGGGCCGCGGGCGCGCGCTCAAGGGCGACGCACCGGTGGCGTTCGATCACATCGGCGCGCGCGGCTATTAACGGAGCGGCGCGATGAGCGCCGCGATCCTTTCGGAAACGGAAGACGCGGCCGTCATCGACGTCGGCTCGAACTCCGTGCGTCTCGTCGTCTATCGCATCGACGGTCGCGCGATGACGCCGATCCTAAATGAGAAGGTGATGGCCGGGCTCGGGCGCGATCTCGCGCGCACCGGCGCGCTCTCCAAGGACGGCGCGGCCATGGCACTGAGCGCGCTGAAGCGCTTCAAGACGTTGTTGGAAGCACAAGGCGTGAAGAGCGTCTTTCCAGTCGCAACCGCGGCCGTGCGCGAAGCCAAAGACGGTCGCGCCTTCGCCCAACGCATCAAAGACGAAGTCGGCTTCGACCTGCGCATTCTCGACGGCGCCGACGAAGCCAAGCTCTCCGCACTCGGCGTCAGCGGCGGCGCACCGGACGCCAAAGGCATCGTCGGCGATCTCGGCGGCGCGAGCCTTGAGCTTGTCGAGGTCGGCCCATCGGGGCGCGGACGCGGCGAAACATTTCCTCTTGGTCCGCTCACGCTCGCTGACGACGATGGCTTCGACTACGACCGCGTCACCAAAGCCGTCGAGAACGTGCTGCAAGGCGCAAAGGTGCTCTCCAAGCGCGGCGGCGATTTCTATGCCGTCGGCGGCGCATGGCGTGCGCTTGGCCGCATCGATATCGCGCTCAGCAACCATCCTATTGGCGTGCTGCATCACCACGAAATGAGCCGCGCCGAAGTGCTTAAAGTCGCCGATGTCGTGCGCAAGCAAAGCAAGCGTTCGCTGGAACGGTTAGAAGAGGCGGCCGCAAAGCGCGCGGAAACACTGCCATACGCAGCCGTCGTGCTCGAACGCGTGATGATGATCGGCAATTTCGACCGCGTCGTACTCTCGGCATTCGGCCTGCGCGAAGGCGTGCTCTTGGAACGCATGAGCGAAAAGGTTCTCGCAACTCATCCGCTTATCGCAGCGGCCGAAGCTTTGGCGGGACGCTGGCGCGCACCCGGCTTCGGGCCCGCGCTCGAACGCTGGATGGCGCCGATGTTCGAGGGGCAACTGCCGGTCTTCGCAAAGGCGCGCGAGAAAGTGCTGCGCGGCGCGGCGGCGCGGCTGGCCGATGTCGGCGGGCCGCTGCACCCCGATCAGCGCGTCGAGATCATGTTTGATCTCATTCTTCGCGCCCCGCTCGCCGCCATCAATCACCCCGAGCGCGCCTTTCTCGCCGCCGCCATCCATCACCGCTACACCAAGGCGCAGCCGCGCCACGCCGAGGCCTACCTGCGCCTGCTCAACGAAGAGCAGCAGGCCGCCGCCGCCGCCTTGGGCGCCGCGCTTCGCCTAGGCGCCCATCTTTCAGGCCGCAGCGAAGCGCTTTTGGCCAATTTCGAAATTGCCGCAGTTGACGGAAAGCTCGTGCTTCGGGTGAAGAAGAAAGTGGCGCACCTGGTGACGGACACTGCGGAGCGCCGGCTCGAGGTCGCCGCCGTGGCGCTGGGCCTCACCGCGGAGACGAAGATCATATGAGTGAGACGCCGCCGGACCGCCTCTCGGCCGATCCCGACAGCCCGTTCTACAACGAAGCGCTGCTCGAGCGCGGCATCGGCGTGCGCTTCAAGGGCCAAGAGAAAACGAACGTCGAGGAATACTGCGTCAGCGAAGGCTGGGTGCGCCTCGCCGTCGGCAAAACGCTCGACCGCAAGGGAAAGCAGCTGACGATCAAGTACACGGGCGACGTCGTCCCATACTTCAAGGACGAACCGGCGAGTTGACCGGAGCGCCGGCGCCTCGCCGGCATTCTTGGTCGGCGTCGGCCTTCGACAAGCTCAGGCTGACGCTACTGTAAGAGCGCGCGCCGTTGCCTGCCTTGGCGTCATGCTGAGCCTGTCGAAGCACGACGCCACGCACCGAGACTTGCGCTTCACACCGCTTCCGTGTCCTGCTGCGCATCGGGGAGAGCTGCGATGAAATGGCTGGTCGGTCTGTTAGTGGTGCTCGCGGCTTTGGCGGGCGTTTTCTGGTACGGCGTCCTTGATGCGGCGGCGCCAGGGCAAGCGGGCGATGAGTTCGATCTCGCCGCGTATCGCGAACTGGTCGCCGCCGACGCGCCGGAAACTCTGCCCACTGACGTGCGCGTCGAGTTCGTCGGCTCCGACCCCGCGCCGTCATTCGCCACCGAAGCGGGCGCATTCGGCGGCGAAGTCATGATGACCTACACAGCCTTTCAGATTGTCGGTCCGAACGGCAATGTCGTGATCGACGGCGCGGTCGACGCCGATACCGTCGCGGAAATGACCGACGGCTCAGGCCAATTCTGCGCTGACTGCTATCAGCGTTTGCTCGATGCTACCGCGCAAGCGGCGCACGTGCTCATCACGCACGAAGACGTCGATCACGTGATGTCCATCGCCCGCCATCCAGCGCCTGAAACAATCGCGCCACATCTTCGGCTCACGCGCCCGCAAATTGACGGCCTGCCGCAACACGCGCGCGGCGGCGTCCTCGCGCCGGCGATCGCGAACGTCGCGCCGGTGGATTTCACCACGCCGCAGCGCATCGCGCCTGGCGTCGTCGCGCACGCTGCGCCCGGTCACACGCCGGGGACGATCGTCATTTTTGTGCGCACAGCTGCGCGCGAATACCTCCTCGTCGGCGACATCGTCTGGGTGATGTCGAGCATCGAGAACCTGCGCGGGCGGCCACGCTTCATCACCTGGCTCATTCCGCAGGTCGATCCAGACCGCCCCGCCGTGCTCCGTCAAATCCGGGCGTTGCATGACATGGAGGAGGCGGAGCCGGACCTGGTCATCCTGCCCGCGCATGACGACGCCTACCTGCGCCAACGCATAGCCGAAGGGGCGTTAGCCGAGGGATTTGCGACGCAATAGGGCCATTTCAAAGGGCAAGGCGGCGCTCTGCCCTTGACCGCAGCGCCGCACCGCCCCAACCAGCGCCCATGCGTCTCATAACCAAGACGGCGGAACTGGCGGAGCTGTGCCAAGAACTCGCCGCGAAAGATTTCGTCGCCGTCGACACCGAGTTCATGCGCGAGACGACGTACTGGCCGAAGCTTTGCCTGATTCAGGCGGCGGCGCAGGGCGTCGAGGCGGTCGTCGACCCACTCGCGCCGGGGCTGGAGCTCAAGCCGTTCCTAGACCTGATGGCGAACGCCAACGTCCTGAAAGTTTTCCACGCCGCGCGGCAAGACCTCGAAATTTTCCAGAAGCTCGGCGGCGCGCTGCCGCATCCAGTGTTCGACACCCAAATCGCGGCGATGGCGGCAGGCTATGGCGACACGGTTGCCTACGATGCGCTGGTGCAGCAGGTGCTGAAGCGGCGTCTGGACAAGTCTTCGCGCTTCACCGACTGGAGCCGGCGCCCGCTCTCGGAATCGCAACTCGCTTACGCGCTCGCAGACGTCACACATTTGCGCGATCTTTATCCAAGGCTGAAGCAAAGCCTGGAGCAGCGCGACCGACTCTCGTGGCTTGATGAAGAACACGCTGCGCTGCTCGATCCGGAAATCTACGATACGACCCCTGAGAAATCCTGGCGGCGGCTGAAGCTGCGCAAGACGACAGCCGACTATGTGCTGGCGCTGCAAGTCGCATCCGCCTGGCGCGAACGCCAAGCGCAGCAGCGCGACGTCCCGCGCGGTCGCATCGTCAAGGACGAAGCGCTTTACGAAATCGCGGAACATCGGCCCAAGGCCGCCGCGGATTTCGACCGCATGCGGGCGGTCCCCCGCGGTTTCGGGAATTCACGCGCGGCGCAAGATCTCCTGCAGGCGCTCGACCGCGCCTTCGGCGATCCCAATCGCCCGCACTTCAAATACGAACGCCCGCCACCGGTGCCGCCGGGGTTGGGACCGACCGTGGAACTGTTGAAAGTGTTGCTCCGCTATGAGGCTGACGCGAGCGATGTCGCGCCGCGTTTGATCGCATCGGCTGCAGATGTGGAAGCCATCGCCGCCAGCGACGACGCGGATGTTCCCGCCATGCGCGGCTGGCGGCGCAAAGTGTTCGGCGAGCGCGCGCTGGCGCTTAAGCGCGGCAAGATCGGACTCAAGCTCAAAGGCGGCAAAGTCGCGATCCAGGAACTCTGATCGCCTAGCCTGGGCTGGGCGCTTCCGGCGCCGCGATGCTGATGTCGGCTGACTGAGTCTGCATGCCGCCGTTCAACACGAAGAAGCCAAGAGCCACGACGGCTATCAACAGGGCGCCGACGATCACGCCAAGAAACGCGTTGCCCCCGCCGGCGCCATTGTCGTCAGGCATCTCGGTTCTCCTCACGTCATTTCACAGGGTCAACCGAGCGGTATCAAACCAGTTCCAGAACCGCGGCTCATTCATCCTCGCGCCGCAAGCCGATCAGCAAGCCGTCGCGCCAGATAAAATTCAGGTACTGCGTCTGGCCATTGAGCATGATGCGGTAGATGTGACGCTCGATGTCGCCGTCGGGCGGATCCGAGCGAATATACACGAGCTCGTCCGCGCGCTCAGCATATGGCCGCAGGGCGGCGCGAATTTCTGCGAACCGCGCTTCGGTGACGACGGGCAGCGTCTGCGGGCTTAACAAGTCTGGCGGCGTTTCGCCGAGAATCATCTGTCGAAGCGCGCGGCGCGAGCGTTCGCTGCGGGCAGGATCGGGATCGCTGGGCGCCGCGATGTTATCGTAACTCAATTCCGGCATGACGCGTAGAGCGAGCGCCCGCGAGACGCCGCTGAGGCCGCCGCCATACGTATTGCCAAATACGATGGTGGAGACGCCGCGGTCCGGGTAGTGCGCATAATCGGCGACGAACCCTTGCGTCTGGCCATTGTGAGTGCGGCGTCGCTGGCCGCGAAACTCATCGATGCTCATGCCGAACGCGTAGCCCGTGTTTTCGCCGTCAGGAAGAACCTGCGGGGTGAAGAGAACCTCCATGCTCCGCGCCGAAAGAATGCGGCCGGACTGCAAGGCTTCGTTGCACTTAGCCCAGTCCTGCAAAGTCGACGAGATGCCACCGGCGCCGAACGTGCTCGACTCATGGATTGGCCGCACCGGAATACGCGCGGCGCCTTGCCCTTCGCCAGGCCTGCAGCCCTGCGCGAGCGTGGCGTCCGCGGGGGCGTAACCGCCCATGAAGCTGCGCTCCATACCCAGCGGTTCGAAGAGATGATTGCGCAGATAGTCGCCAAAACGTTCGCCGCTGACGCGTTGCACGACAAGGCTGAGCAGGAAATAGCCTGTGTTCGAGTAGGACCAGCGCGTGCCCGGTTCGAAGTCGAGCGGGCGATCGTCGACAATGTCGTAGACCTGCGCGGGCGTCGGCTCGGTTTCGTAAACGCCGTACCCGCCGGCTTCTTCATAGTCGGGCACGCCGCTCGTATGCGTCAGCAGCTGGCGCAAGGTTACGGCGCGCCATGCCGGGGGAATGTCATTGAGATAGCGGCCGACCGTCGTGTCCAGATCGACTTGCCCACGCTCCCACAATTGCAGCAGCGCTACAGCCGTGATGTGCTTGGAGATCGACCCAATCTCGTAGGAGGCAAACGGGTTGGCGGCGCCCCCGCCGGCACAGTCGGCGCCGCCCCAAGCGAACATTTCGACGACCTGTCCGTCGCGCAAAATGGCGGCGACAATTCCCGGCGCAGTCGACCGTTCGGCCGATTGTAGCATTGCGCCTTCGAACGCGAGCGCCGGCCGCGGCGCCGGCGTGGTCTGACAGGCGGTAAGTGCGAGCGCTGACGCGAGAAGTAGTGTTCTGAACGGCATGATGTTCCCGAGTTTGGCGAATCATGCTGCGCATGCGCGGCGATCGTTAGCCGTCTGCGACGAAGCAGCCTTATGCGGCGACAGCCGCCATGCACAGCGCTTTGAAGTCGTAATCGACCTCGGCGGCGCAATCGGGCCACTTGTTGGTCTCGACCCAATATTGCGCCAGCCCGAGACGAAAGGCGAGCGCCGGAAAGCGCCGATGTTTCCAAAGGGGCTCACCGCAATTGGAAACAAATAACTGCAACGCGGATTGGCCTCGCGCCATCCCAAATCCAACATGTGAATCCGGGCGAAGTGAGCGGCCCTTTTCGATGGCCTGTTCTATCACGTCGAAGACGCGCTCAGCGCAGCCTGCGCCGGCGGCGATAAGGCACGACGACAACGATAAGGCATCGGAATGCGCGGCGAGCGATGACAGCATTGCATCGCAAGCGGTGCGGCGTTCTCCCTCCGGCATGCGGAGCAAATGGACGTAGCGCTGCAGCGCCTCCACGTCATGACTGCTGACGCCGCGGCGCGGCGGCACGCCAGGCGCCGCGAGTGCTTCGGCTTCATCGAGCTTTCCAGCCGCGCACAGCGTCACCCACATCATGTACCAGGTGAACGGCGAATCCGGCCAACGCGCCCAAGCGGCCGAGACAATCTCCAGCGCCGTGCCGACGTGACCGCGCGTTGTCATCAGGCTGGCGCGCAAGCCCTCGACGGCGGGGCCAAGCGGATCGAGGCGGCTGGCGATTTCCAATGCGGCCGCGGCGTCCTTGATGCGCCCGACGCTGTATAGCCACGCTGCGCGCGCGACGTGCAGCGACGTGTCGTTCGGTGTGAGCTTCAGCGCCTGATTTACCAGCCGCAGCTTCTCGCCATGCTCGGCAAACGCCGGCTTCAGGAGCGAGAGCGCCGCCATCGCCTGCGAACAATTAGGATCGAGCGCCAGCGCCCGCTCGGCCGCTTCGAGAGCCGCGTTGTGCTGTGGCTCGCCGATCATGTCTCGGTCACGTGGCAACAGAAACGCGCGCACGCTGGCGAGCGCGGCCCAGGCCGGTGCAAAGTCAGGCGCCATTTTTACACAGCGCTCAAGCAGCGTCTGCGCATGCTCCTCATCGTCGTCGCTCAGCATCAGCCAGAGTTGGCGCGCGCGAAGGTACAATTCGTACGCCGCCGGATCGATCGCCTGCGCCGCGCGCTGACGTTCCGAAAGCGCATAATCGAGCGCGGCCGCGACTTTGTCGGCGATGTCGTCTTCCAAAGTGAACGCGTCCGCGCGGTCGCCATCGTAACGTTCGCTCCAGAGCGCCACGCCGCTGCCGGCGTCAATCAATTGCGCGCCCACGCGCAGGCGCGCACCCGCGCAGCGCACCGCCCCGTCCAGCACGTGCGTGGCGCGCAGAGCCGCCGCGGCCTCCCGCTTTCGATCGCCGCGGAACTGGAAGGCTGACGTGCGGCCGATGACTTTGAGTTTCGAGTTGCGCAATAGTGTCGAAATGATCTCGTCGGCGACGCCGTCCGAGAAATAATTCATCTCGCTATGCTCGCTCTCGTTGTCGAACGGCAGCACAACGAGCACATGCTCCGGCCGCCGTCCGCGGGAAGCCGCCGCCGGGATCATCTCCAGCGTGTAGATATCGATGGTCTCGCTCATCTTATCGAGCTGAACCGAGCCCGCTGCGTGCAGCCGCCTCGCCAACGCGCCCCGCACCGCGCGCTGGGCATCCGTCGAAACGAGCACCGCGCCCGGTTGCGCGACTTGTTGCAAACGCGCCGCAACATTGACGCTGTGGCCCAAGAGATCGCCGCCTTGCGCAATCAGCACGTCCCCGACATGAACGCCAACGCGAACGCTGCGCCGATCGACGCCGCCCCACAGCATCTCGGCGGCGGCGAGCGCGCCCGAAGCGCTCGGAAATTCGAGCATGAAGCCGTCGCCGGCGGTGTTGAAAATGCGTCCGCCCTGCGTGCGCGCCACCTGATCGAGCGCCGTGCGGAGGCGCGCTACGGCGGAAGCAGCTTCGGCCTCGTCGGTTTCGCTCAAGGCGGAATAGCCGACGAGGTCGATCGCCATGATCGCCGCCAGCTTACGGTCCCCGAGTTCCTCGCTCACGCACAGCTCTCCGCCGCCCGTTCTAGCAGGCCTTGGAAGTGGCTTCATCCGACAATGACGTCCTCGCGCGGACCGGAAAGGACGATTTTCATGTTTTCCGCCGGATAAGGCCGCACCAGCTTCACCGCTTCCTCGGTCGGCGCTTCGAGCCACGTCTCGATCTCATCGCCTGTGAGCATCACCGGCATCGCTTCGGCGTGGATCGGGCTGGTCAAGGCGTTCGGCTCGGTGGTGAGGATCGCATAGAGCAGGTGCGTGCCGTCCTCCTTGCCACGTGTTCCAGTCCATGGCCGCCAGATGCCGGCGAAGCAGAAGAGCGGGCGATCGTCTGCAAGTGCGAACCAGTGCGCCACCTTCGGCTGCGTATCTGTGTATTCGACGAAACTGGTGGCCGGCACGACGCACCGGAAGCGCGGCTGATCGAGCCAGCCGCGCCAATAGTTAGAGTTGAGGTTTCGCACGTTCGTCACCGGACGCTTGCCCCCGCCCGCCGGCGGGAAGCCCCAGCGCATGGTGACGACCTCGCGCTTGCCTTCCTTGGACGTCGCCACCACGGGCGCCAGCTGATCAGGGAAAATGGCCGGGAGCGGGGGCTGGTTGGCGGTCCGGTCGCGCATGGCGCGGACATAGGCCGTGAGCGCCTCTCGCGATTTGGTCATGGAATAGAGGTTGCACATAAGCGGGGCTGTTCTGCCGGGGCGCCGCGCGCCTTGACAAGAGTTAGGGCCGCGTGCGCCTGTCGCGCGAAATTCCCCAAGGTTCGACTCGGAGTTCCGAATGCATGCCTACCGTACCCACACCTGCGGCCAGCTCAGGCCGTCGGACGCCGGCGCTTCTGTGCGCCTGTCGGGCTGGGTGCACCGCAAGCGCGACCATGGCGGCCTGTTGTTCATCGACCTGCGCGACAATTACGGCCTGACGCAGATCGTTATCGCGCCGTCCTCGCCGGCGTTCGCGGCTGCGGAGAAGGTGCGCGCCGAGAGCGTCATCCAGATCGACGGCAAAGTCGTCGAGCGCACGCCGGAAACGCGCAACGCAAATTTGCCGACCGGCGGCATCGAAGTGCAGGCGAGCGCGCTCGAAACCCTGGGCGCGGCTGAAGAACTGCCGCTGCCCGTGTTCGGTGAGCCGGATTATCCCGAGGATATTCGCCTTAAGTATCGCTTCCTGGATCTGCGGCGCGAGAAGCTGCACCGCTCGATCCTCCTGCGCAGCCAAGTTATCGCATCACTGCGCCGGCGCATGATTGAGCAGGGCTTCACGGAGTTTCAAACGCCAATCCTGACGGCGTCGTCGCCCGAAGGCGCGCGCGACTTCCTCGTCCCGTCGCGTCTGCATCCCGGCAAGTTCTACGCGTTGCCGCAGGCGCCGCAGCAATTCAAGCAGCTGCTGATGGTGGCGGGCTTCGACAAGTACTTCCAAATCGCCCCGTGCTTCCGCGATGAGGACGCTCGCGCCGACCGTTCTCCCGGTGAATTCTACCAGCTCGATTTCGAAATGAGCTTCGTCACACAGGAAGACGTGTTCAACGCGATCGAGCCGGTGCTGGCGGGCGTGTTCGAGGAATTCGGGCAGGGCAAGCGCGTCACCAAAGCCGGCACGTTCCCGCGCATTCCCTACGCTGAGGCCGTCTCCAAGTACGGCTCCGACAAGCCCGACTTGCGCAACCCGCTGATCTTGCAGGACGTCAGTGAGCACTTCCGAGGCGGCGGCTTCGGCCTTTTCGCGCGCATTCTCGAAAAGCCCGGCGCCGCAGTCTGGGCGATCCCCGCGCCAACCGGCGGCAACCGCGCTTTCACCGATCGCATGAACGCGTGGGCGCAGAGCGAAGGCCAGCCGGGTCTGGGCAATATCTTCTGGCGTGAAGGCGAAGACGGCGCCGCCGGTCCGATCGCGAAGAATGTCGGCGCGGAAAAGACCGAAGCCTTGCGCAAGCAGCTCGGCCTCAAGGTCGGCGACGCCGCCTTCTTCGTCGCGGGCGATCCGAGCGTATTCTACAAGTTCGCCGGCCTCGCGCGAAACAAGGTGGCCGATGAACTGAACCTCTCCGACAAGGAGCAGTTCGCGTTCTGCTGGATCGTGGACTTCCCGATGTACGAGTGGAGCGAGGAAGAAAAGAAGATCGACTTCTCGCACAACCCGTTCTCGATGCCGAACTACGATCACGCGAAGTTCTTGAACCTCGATCCGGGTGATCGCGACACGATCGAGAAGATCACCGCCTTCCAGTACGACATCGTCTGCAATGGCGTTGAGCTAAGCTCAGGCGCCATCCGCAACCACAAGCCGGAAATCATGATCAAGGCGTTCGAGATCGCCGGTTACGGCCGTGAAGTCGTCGAAGAGAAGTTCGGCGGCATGCTGAACGCGTTCCGCTACGGCGCGCCCCCGCATGGCGGCTCGGCTCCGGGCGTGGACCGCATCGTCATGCTGCTCGCCGGCGTCGACAACATCCGCGAAGTGATCGTCTTCCCGTTCAACCAGCAGGCTCAAGACCTGATGATGAACGCGCCCGGCGAAGTGACGCCGAAGCAGCTCAAAGAGCTGCACATCCGCGTCGTGGAGCAGCCGAAGAGCTAGCGGAAGTGGCCCTCTGGGTTGCGTTGGACGTCTTCGGGATCCGAAGCGTGCCGAACGCCACACGTTGTGCAATGACGCCAGAACACAATGGGGTAATGCAATCCGGCCGGACCCTCCGATAGCCATTCCTTGCATCGCCAACATTTGTGGTGAACACCGAGCCAGACCCGTGCCGAGACTATCCAAAGCACGATGCCAGACAGCGCCGCGATCATTGCCGCGTTGTCTCCGCCTCCGATCAGTGTCACGACGATGGGAGGTCCAAACATCGCAACCAATGTCAGCGATGTGATGAAATAGCTGATCCAGATCCGGTGTGAATTCGAACTCACATAAATGGTTCTAACGTAAACACCGAAAGACAGCTAGCAACACTTCTCAATCACAAATCCTAACCCGCATGCCGCGCGGGACGCGCGTGAGGCGATCCCCGCACGCCGCATTGAGCTGCGACTGCGTCAGTCCCTCAGCGTTGCGCAAATCTGCGCCGGCAATGTCCGCGCCGCCGAAATTCATGCGCGTGAGGTTCGCGCGGGTGAAGTCGGCATGCCGGAAATCGGCGCGGCGTGCGTCGGCGTCCGCGAGTGACGCATTCTCGAAAACGGCGCGCGGGCAGGTGGCTTCGATCAGCTTGGCGCTGCGCAGATCCGCATCGGTAAAGTTGGCTTCTTCAAACTGCGAACCGGTGCCATCCGCGCGCGCGAGCACGGCACCGGTGAAGTTGCTTCCGCTGAAATCCGAATTGCTCATCTTCGCGCCGACAAGAATGCGGCCGGAGAGATCGCAGCCCTCGCACACGCCGCCATAAGCCGGCGCAAGGCTCATGCGCACAGGTCCGGCGAACGGCCAGAACGCAAATGCCTGGCCGATGCCTGCCACGCAGAGCGTAGCGGCTGACACCGCGAAGATGCGTAAATGTGTCAACACGGCGCCGGGATAGACCCGCGCTAAGTCGTTACGCCAGTGAAGAAGCAGTAAGCGAGGACTGTTACTGATTGTTTCAGCAGCGGGGCGCAGTCATTCCGGCCGGCAGCGTAGTCGTTGCGTCCGCGCACGCAGTATTCAGCTGCGCTTGCGTGAGCCCGCGCGCATCGGCCAGTTCAGCACCCGACAAATTTGCGCCCGTCAGCGCCGCGCCATCGAAACGCGCACCGCCGAAATAGCCCCCCACCAGCGTCGCGCCTTCGAGATTCGCGTCGGTGAAGTCCGCGCGGCCGGCGCGCATGCCGAACAAATTGGCCAGCGAAAGGTTCGCGCCGCGAAAGCGCGCGCCATCCGCGATGGCGGCCGAGAAATTCGATTGGCGGATACGCGATCCGGAGAAATCGCGTCCCGCGACGTTCTGGTAGGCGAGGTCGATCTGAAAGAGATCGCAGCCCGCGCACGGATCGCCAGCGCGCACGCGGATGGCGGTGTCGTCGCGTTGTTCTTGGCTCAGCATCGGCCCGCCCGTGGCGGACGGGGTCTGGGCGTAAACGAGGCCGCCGGAAACGCTCGCAAAGGCGAACAGGCAAGCGGCGAGCGTGGCGCGTTTCATATTGGCGCAACTCCAGCGGTGTTTTGGCCATACATCGCACGAGGCGCGCCAGCGCAGGTTCCGGAACTCGCCACGCGCACGAGAAACGTTAGTTCCGACGCGAACGCCATGGCCTCGCAGCGGCGCCGGGTCTATCATGTGGTCATGCCAGGATCGAGCGCCGTCCTTCCGCAAGATAGGCGCGCGGACATCGATGCGCTCCGCGTTGGCGCGCTCGTGCTGCTGATCCTTTACCATCTTTTGCTGGTCTATTCGGGCATGGATGTGTGGCGTGTCAACGCGCACGAAGGCTATTGGGCCGACTACATCATCACCTTGCTTCGCCCTTGGCGGCTCGCGCTGGTGTTCTTCGTTGGCGGTGTCGCCGTGCGTTTTATGCTGGAAAAGAAGCCGTTCGGCTCGTTCATGGCCGACCGCGCCTCGAAGCTTCTCACCGCGTTCGTGTTCGCGGTGATCGTGCTGGTGCCTCCGCAGCGTTATGTTCGCCTCGACGACATGGGGCAGATGACGCCCAGCTATTTCGACTACCTGCTGCACCAGGCGCCTTACGTGGAAACCTCGCTCGGATTTCCGCTTCCGGAATTCTCGCACGCCTGGTTCTTGCCGTACCTGTTCTTGTACTCGGCCATCGCCGCCGCGCTGTGGCGCTTTCTGCCGCGCGTTTTCGCCGCCATGCAGCGCGTCCTCGAGAGCGCCCCGGCTCTGCTGATCGTCGCGACAGCTGCGCTTTGGTTTTCGCTGTTCACGTCGGCGATCGAGCCGGCGCATCCGCCAACGAATATGTTGGTCAACGATCTTGTCGGGCATTTGCGCTGGGGCGTGGTGTTCCTGGCTGGCGTGCTTCTCGGCCGCAGCGCGGTGTTCTGGGACAAGCTCGACGCGGAGAAGTGGCGCATCTGGGCGGTCATGGTGCTGCTGACGCCGCTCAATGTCGGTCTGTTGTGGCTGCACCTGCACGAGGTGATGCAGGATCCCACGATGTGGCGCGCGGTGCGCGGCTTCTACGGCGGCGTCTCGTTGTTCGGGCTGCTGGCGTTCGCGCACGCCATGGTGCGCAAGCCATCGCCCGCCTTGCGCTACGCATCCGACGCAATCCTGCCCGTTTACCTACTGCACCAGACCTGTCTGGTGATGGCCGCCGATCTCGTGGTGAAGCAACATTGGCCGACGCCAGTGGAATTCACGGTGCTGTTCGTCGCGACCATGGTCGTGCCGGTTACGATCTATCAGCTCTTCGTGCGTCACTGGATGCCAGTGCGCGTGCTGTTCGGCTTGCGCCCGAAGCACCGCGAACCGCCGCGCGAACACGAGCCCGTCGCCGAAGCGCCGCACGCCGCAGCGCCGGCGCCTTAGCCGCCGCTCGCTTCGCCCTTGGCGCCGCACGCAGCGCACGTCCCCGCTTGTTCCACGGTGAAGTGGCCGCAGGCGCTGCAAGGTTCGCTGCGATAGCCGGTCATGGCGGGCTTTGCCGGCGGCTCTTTGCGGTCGCGGATGTTTTCGACAACCGCACGTGGCCGCAGCATGACGAGATTGTCCGGCGCGGCCCCGCGCGCGAAGCCGCGTGAGATGAGCTGCGCTGCGCTTTCAGCGTCCAGCGCCTTCTTCGAAAGTCCGTCGCCGCGTGCGTCGAACGGGTCGACCTGCGCGAGATCCGTCCGGCCTAGATAGCTCACGGCCAGTTCGCGGAAGATGTAGTCGAGGATCGAGGTGGCGTGGCGAATGGTGTCGTTGCCACGCACTTCGCCCGCGGGTTCGAAGCGCGTGAACAGGAAGGCGTCGACATATTCCTCGAGCGGCACGCCGTATTGCAGGCCGATCGAAATGGAAATGGCGAAATTGTTCATCAGCGATCGAAAGGCGGCGCCTTCCTTATGCAGATCGATGAAGATCTCGCCGAGCTCGCCGTCGTCGTACTCGCCGGTGTGCAGATACACTTTGTGGCCGCCGACGACGGATTTCTGGATGTAGCCCTTGCGGCGCTCGGGGAGACGGCGGCGCTGGTGCGTTGGAGCGCCGGCGTCTTGTCGGATTTCTTCTGCGGGTGTCGCAACGATGCCGGCTGGAAGCCGGCGCTCTGATTCTTCCACTTCTTCGTCCAGCGGCGCGACGGTCAGCGTGATAGGCGGGGCTTCGATGCGGATGTTGATCAGCGCGATGCCGGCGTCCTTGGCGGTTTCCAAGAGTTCGGCGCGGCGCGCGATGGTGTCGGCGGTGAGCGTGAGATCGAGCGCGGTGCGGGCGAACGGCGCGACGCTGGTGGCGAGCGCGATGCGCGCTTCGGGGCTGATGTCGCGTGTCGCGGCGAAGATCGCGGCGTGCGCGGGATCGAGTAGCGACGCGCCCGTGAAATCGGCGGCGCCCATGCAATAGGCTTGCGCGGCGGCGATTTCGTCTTCGCTGAAGCCGAGCGTCATCAGCAGATCGCCGCGCTTGCCGGCAGCAACGTCAGGCGGCAGCTTCAACACGTCTTCGCAAAGCTCCGGCCCGATCACCAGCGGATGCACGGCCGCGCGCAAGCTGAGCGCGTCTTGTGCGGCTTCTTCGATGGCTTCGAGCGCGGGCTCGGTGAGGGCTTTCTGCGCGAGCGTATCGAGGTTCACGCCGGGCGCGCCCTTAAGCGTGCGTCGGCCTTCGATGTGTTGGGCGAGCGTGGCGATGGCGTCGCCGTCATAGCCGAGCGCGGCGAGGGCGATGCGCGCATCGTCGCTGAGGATGCGGCCGAAGCCGCCGTCTTCACGCGCGCCGTAGAGCGCGATCGTGTCGAGCGGCGCGAGGCCGATGCTGGCGGCGCCAATGCGGCGCGCGCTGGCGACGTCGTTGGCGAAGGCGATGGTGAGCGAGACGCGGAAGCCTGCGCCTTTTGCGCCGGAACGGTACGTCGCTTGTGCGCGGGCAGCGATGGGGCCGGAGAGATCGGCGGCCGCTTCGCGCGCGGTTTTGAGGTTTGCGTCTTCTTGGCGCTTGGCGCGGGTCCAGTCGGGGTACGCACCTTTGGTTTGGGCGAGCGCGGCGCTTTCCGACGTGGCGGCGGCGTGTGCGAGCGCGGCTATGCTGGCGGCGAGTTCGCGCGCGGGTTCGCTGTCATAGGCGAGGCCGCTGCGCATGATGAGCGCGGCGAGGCCTTCGAGGCGGAGCGCGATCGGACGGCGCGGTGAAACACCGTGTGCGCCGTGCGCGGCGTCCAGCGCGCGGACGAGCGTGCGGATCGCCGTTTCGAAGGCGTCGATATCGAAGCCTTTGGCGCTATGGAAACGCGGCAGCGCGAGGCTGGCGGCGATGACGCTGCATTCGTCGTCGGCTTGCGCAACGCCGGTGGGATCGATCGCGCCGGTGGTAAACGCGGTGAGCACGTGCGCGCTCGGCTCCGGCGAGGCAATTACGATGCGGCGGTGCGCCGCCTCCGCGCCCGCGTCGAGCGATTCGGCGTAAGCGCCGCGTGTGACCGCGCCAGTTAGGCCGGCGAGGATGTCGGCGTCGGGCGCGCCGGTGAGACGTGCGGCGGCGGCTTTGCGCTGCACGCCGCCATGGTCGGCGTTGAGGCCGTTTCGCACCGCTTCGATGGCGAGATCGGCGAGCGCTGCATCGAGCGCGCGTGCGCCGGCGGCGAGTGCGGTGCTGGCGCGCAGACGCGCGGCGGCCTCGGCGATGAGGCGCGGTGCGTCGTCGCTATTCGGGCGCACCAGGATCGCCGCGCCGTCAGCCCCGGTGGGATCGGCGATGCGTGCGGCGGCGTCGAGTGCGTCGAGTGCAGCAGCGGACGGCGCGCCAGCGATGCCGAGCTTGGCGCCGGCGGCGAGCAGACCTTGCGCGCGCGAGAGCGCCTCCATTTCGTCAGCGCGCGATGTGGGCCAGTGGATGAGCGCAGCGGACATGGCGAGTTCAGCGCCCGGCGCGAGCGCGGCGCGGATGAGCGGCGGGTCGAGCATCGCCTTGGCGTCGGTGATCAGCGCCTTAAGGTCGGCGGCCAGCGTGTCGTCGCCGGACCAGGCGCCGATGCGCGCGGTGACGCGCTCGATGGCCTTGATGACGCTAGGACCGCGCGGCGTGTCGGCGGCCAAGCCAGCCTCGAGCGCCGCCTGCGTCATCGCCTCGGACCAAGCCGGGGGCGCTTCGACCGACGCGACGCGATGTTCGCTGAGATCCTGGACCATCCACACGCCTCCCTGAGCCGCGAGGAAGGTAGGCCGGTGCGCCGTTCCAAATCAATATCTAGTATGAAACGACCGGAAGATATCCCAAGATATTGTTTCGTACCCGTACTGGACGGGGCAGGGGCCAATGGTCATATTCGCGCCGCCGCCAAATCGGGCTAGCAGCCCAGCCACGCTCACGGCCCCTCGGAGACAAACAAAAGCCCATGCTCACGCGGATTTTCACCTGGTGGAACGGCGCCACGATTGGAACGCTGTTCGATATCGGCCGCCGCGGGGTCTTCGTGGGCAAAGACGAGCAGGGCAACCGCTATTACGAGGAAAAGCGCCCCAGCCTGGAAGGCCGGAAGCGCCGCTATGTCGTCTATGACGGCCTCGCCGAAGCCTCGCGCGTCTCGCCCGATTGGCACGGCTGGCTGCATTACACGTTCGACGAGCCGCCCACGGTCGCCGCGCTGAAGCGCCAGCCCTGGGAAAAGCCGCACGTCCCCAACCTCACCGGCACGGTGCACGCCTACCGGCCGCAAGGGTCGCTGGCGCGCGGGGGCGTTAGGCAAGCGTCAAGCTCCGACTACGAAGCTTGGGCCCCCGCAGCGGACTCGGAGGGGCAGCCGTGAAAGTGAATTTCGAGCGCTGGGGCGAAACCATCCTCGGCGCCATTGTCGCGGTAGTGGCGATTGGCTTCTTCGCGTTCGCCGCGGCGCAGGCCGGGCAGACCACGGCCGGCGAGGGGTACGACCTCACCGCGCGCTTCCAGCGCATCGACGGCATCAATATCGGGTCTGACGTGCGCATTTCCGGCGTGAAGGTCGGCGTTGTGCGCGCCGTGGCGCTCGACAACGAGACCTATCTCGCGCGCGTGACGATGGCGGTGAACAACGGCGTCACGGTTCCCGACGATTCCACTGCGCGCATCGCCAGCGACGGCCTGCTCGGCGGCGCCTATGTCGCGATCGAGCCGGGCAGCATGGATCCCATTCCGGCCGGCGGCGAAATCCTGAATACGCAGGGCTCCGTCGATCTTCTGACGCTATTTTCAAGCATGGCGGGCGGAAGCCAGAGCAATTCTCAGAACGAGGACACAGTCCAATGATCCGAGCCGCGCTTGCCGCACTCGTCATTTCCATGGCCGCGATCGGCCCCGCCTACGCGCAGCGCGCCGTCATCCGCGGGCTCGACAAAGTCACGGGCCAGGCGCGCGACTACACGCTGACCGTCGGGCGCGCGGCGCGCATCGGTTCGCTCGAGGTAATCGCCCGCTCGTGCACGAAAAGCGCGCCGGAAGAGACCCCGGAAGTCGCAATCTATCTGGAAGTAATCGACGCACCGCCCGCGCGTGAAGGCGAAGAACGCGAGCGCCGTGAAATCTTCCACGGCTGGATGTTCGCTTCGAGCCCGGGGCTCAGCGCCCTCGATCACCCGAACTTCGATATCTGGGCCATCGACTGCCGCTCGTAACGGCGGCTTCATTCCGCGTGCGATGCGACGCACGTATCTCGCACGCTAGCGGACTCGGCTAATCTCCTCGCAAGGGACGGCCCATGCCGTCGGAGGGAGGAGCGCCATGCGCGTCATGGGCCACAATGCGTTCGCGATCATTGTCGCGGCGCTCGCGATCTACGCCATCGAGTTCGTCATCTTCGCCGTGATGATCCCGGCCGAGCAATACATGGCGTTTACCGGGATCACCCAGGAGCAAGTTGAAGGCGGCATGGCGCGCATGCCGTTCGGCATCATACCGCCGATCCTTGCAGCCATCGGGCTTTCGATGGTCATCAAGTGGCGCAACGCCGCCGGCTGGATGGGCGGGGCGATGACCGGGCTCTTGATGGCCGTTGTGTTCGCGTTCGGCACGAGCCTCTATGGCTATGTCTACGGACCGCACACCCAAGCGTACCTGCCGGTGAACCTCGCGCATTTCCTCGTCTGCTACGGCGCCGCGGGCGCGATTTTGGGCGCTTGGAAATAAGCTAGGACATTCAGGGAATAGGGCAGTACGGCAGTGGGCCGGCGCGCTCCTATTGCCTTATTGCCTTATTGCCCTATTGCCCTACTGCCTTCGCACATGCGCATTCTTTGCACCAATGACGACGGCATCAACGCAACGGGGCTCGCGATCCTGGAAAAGATCGCGCGCACCTTTAGCGACGACGTGTGGGTGATCGCACCCGAGACCGAGCAATCAGGCGCATCGCGCGCCCTGACGCTGACAGCGCCGATCCGTGTCCGCCAAGCCGGCGAGCGCCGCTTCGCTGTGACAGGCACGCCCACCGATTGCGTGCTGCTCGGCGTTGAGCATCTGATCGAAGGGCCAGCACCCGATCTCGTCCTCTCTGGCGTGAATCGCGGCCAGAACATCGCCGAAGATGTGACCTTCTCCGGCACCATCGCCGGCGCGATGCAAGGCATGCAGCTCGGCATCCGCGCCATCGCGCTGTCCCAAGCACGCGGCTTTCGCGGCGAAGAAGCAAAAATCCCATGGGAAACGGCGGAAGCGTACGGGCCTGGCGTGGTTGGCCAACTCCTGAAACACGGCTGGCCGAAAGACGTGCTGATCAACGTCAACTTCCCCGACCTGCTGCCTGAAGATGTCCGCGAAGTCGAAGTCACCACACAGGGCCGGCGCGATCAGCACATCATCTACGCCGACAAGCGCACCGATCCGCGCGGCGGCGCCTATTTCTGGCTGGGCTTTCACGGCAAGCTTTCCAACCCGCCGGACGGCACCGATCTGCGCGCCATCTATGAAGGCCGCATCTCGGTAACGCCGCTTCACATTGATCTCACGCACATGCAGACCGCGCATGATCTTAAAGCCGTGCTTGGCGGCGCGCCGCCGAAGTTAGGGCAGTAAGGCAATAGGGCAGTAAGGCAGTGGGGCGATGCAGCTAGACCGAACCTATTGCCCTATTGCCCTATTGCCCTATTGCCGCGGATCGACGCTGCCATGAGCGTCGATCCGACCCGACTCATGCGCTTCGTGTTGGAGATGCGCCAGGCGGGCATCACCGACGCGCGCGCGCTGTCCGCGCTCGAGCGCACGCCGCGCACGCACTATGCGCCTGCGCATCTGGAAGGCCTGGCGCTCGACGATGTCGCGCTGCCCCTGGCGCACGGCCAATCGATGACCAAGCCTTCTGTCGTGGCGCGCATGGTTGCGGCGCTTGATCCACAAGCCGGCGATGTTGTGCTTGAGATCGGCACGGGCTCGGGGTTTCAGGCGGCGGTACTGTCCGCGCTTTCGCACAAAGTGGTGACGCTGGAGCGCTGGCGCGATCTCGCAGCGGACGCGCGCGGCCGCTTCGGCACGGCGCGCCTGATGCGCACGTTCGCGCATGTCGCCGACGGTCTCGAAGGCTGGGCCGATGAGGCGCCGTACGACCGCATCGTCGTCAACGCGGCGATGGATGATTTTCCGCTCTCGCTGCTGGATCAACTCAAAAGCGGCGGCGCGATGGTGGCGCCGATCGGCGAGCGATTGGTGCGTTATCGCAACGGACAGCAAGAAGATCTCGGCCCGATCAAGTTTGCTTGGATGGAGGAGGGCATGCCCGAAGAGCCGCCTGCAACGTGAGTTTGCGCAAGGGCGCGATTCTCGCGAATGCTGACGCAATGAAGCGCGCAGCGCTCCTTCTCACGCTCACGATGGCAGGTTGCGCCACGGGCGCGCCCGCGCCGATTGCGTATGGCGGTGGCGGCGATCGTCTTGGACCGCCGGCGTCCCCGCCGGCAGCGGCGCGACGTTCTGAGGATGAAACCATGCCGGCGAGGACGCCGGCAGTCCAAGAACCGGCACCCGACTGGGCTGACGGAGAGGGCACGCCGCTCTCCACCTACGCGCTGCAGCCCGGCGACGCGCAGCCCTTCGATCCGGCGCGTTTGCCGCGCTCGCATCGGGTCTCCGCCAATGAATCTCTCTACGATATCGCATCGCGCTATCAGGTGCCGCTGCGCGCGCTGATCGATCAGAACAATCTCGAACCGCCATACGCGCTTGCGCCGGGTCGCGAGTTGCGGCTGCCGCCGCCGCGCTTTCACACAGTCGCGCGCGGCGAAAGCTTTGAAGACGTGGCCCGCCATTACAATGTCGACCTGCGTTCGCTGGCGCTGCTCAATCGCATGCAGCCGCCGTACCGCGTACGCCAAGGCGATCGCGTCGTGTTGCCGGCGATGGCGCGATCTGGAGCGCCGGCGCCCTCACCGGCATCAACGGCGCCTGTCGCGAACACTGTGCCGGCGGGGGCGCCGGCGCTCCATAGTGCACGCTTCGCCATGCCGCTCGACGGCGACATCGTTGCGCGCTTCGGCGCGCAACCCGGCGGCGGGCGCGTCGACGGCATCGAGATCGCGGGCCGCGAAGGCGCCGCCATCCATGCAGCCGCCGACGGCGACGTTGTGTATGCAGGCTCGGACCTCGAAGCCTACGGCACGCTTGTGCTGGTGCGGCACGCGGACAACTACGTCACGGCGTACGGCCACGCGAGCCGCGCTTTGGTGCGCGAGGGCCAGCGCGTGCGCGCCGGGCAGGAGATAGCCCAACTCGGCCCGCGCAGCGACGGGCGTCCGCGGCTCCTCTTCCAAGTGCGCCAAGGTTCGGCCGCACTCGATCCCTCGCCATTGCTTGGACGATAGCCGCCTGCGGCGAAACGGCGCGCGGCTGTGCTGGGCTCTGATTGAAATGGCCCCGCCCGACGATATAGTCCCGGCCGCTTGGCCCCCTCCGCTTCGACGGGGGCCGCCCTGTTTTCTCGGCGCGCTTCTGAGCGCCCCTCATGCGAGGCTCAATGTTCATCTCTCCCGCTTTTGCCCAAGGCGCGGCCGGCGCCGCTGATCCTGGGACCGGCATTCTGATGCAGATGCTGCCCTTGGTGCTGGTGCTGGTGGTGTTTTACTTCCTGCTGATCCGGCCACAGCAGCAGGCGCGCAAGCGGCACATGGAAATGATCACGAACCTGAAGAAAGGCGACGTGGTCGTCACCTCGGGCGGCCTCATCGGCAAGGTGAAGTCGCTGCAGGACGACGAAGTGCGTGTCGAACTCGCGCCGAACATGGACGTGCGCGTAGTGCGCGGCACCATCGCCGAAGTGCGCTCGAAGACCGAGCCCGCAGCCGCTAACGACGCCAAGGCGAGCTAAACCTCCATGCTGCAGGTCGCGCGCTGGCGCATCATCCTCGTTTTGCTGGCCACTGCGCTGGCCATTGTTTTCGCGGCGCCCAACGTGCTGCCCGCGAATGTCCGCGAGAGCCTCCCCGGCTGGATGAACCGGACCATCAATCTCGGTCTCGATTTGCGCGGCGGCTCACAGCTTCTGCTTGAAGTCGACGTCAACACGCTGCGCCGCCAGCAGCTCGACAACATCGCCGACCAGATGGCCACCGCGCTGCGCGATGCCGAGCCCGCGATCCGCTACACCGGCCGCGGCGTCGTCGGCGAGGCCGCCCGGGTCCGGCTTGTGGATCCCACGCAAATGGACCGCGCGCTGCAAACGCTGCGGCCGATGGCGCGCTCCACCACGAGTTCGAATGAGATTCTCGTATTCAGCCAAGGCGAGGGCGGCCTGATTGAAGCGCGCATGACGCCGGCTTCCTTGCGCGACCTCAGCCGCCAGGCCGCGCAGCAATCGATCGAAGTCATCCGCCGTCGCATCGACCCCGACGGCACGGCGGAAATCTCCATCGCGCGCCAAGGCGACAACCGCATCGCGGTCCAAGCGCCAGGCGTCACCGATCCCGAGCAATTGCGTTCGCGCATCGGTCAGACCGCGCTGATGACGTTCCATCTCGTGCGCGAAGTTTCGCCGGAGGAAGCCGCCGCCGGACGTTTGCCGCCCGGGACAATGCTGGTGCAGCCATATCCGGAGATCAACGACCGCGGTCCTGAGGTCGTCGAGCGCCGCCCGCGGCTGACCGGCGAGCACCTGACCAACGCCAACCCCTCTACCGATCAGCAAACCGCGCAATTCGTGCTTGCATTCGAACTCGACAGCGAGGGCAGCCGCATCTTCTGCCGCATCACCCGCGAGTATGTGAACCAGAGGTTCGCGATCCTGCTCGACAACCAAGTGCTCACAGCGCCTTCGATCAACGAACCGATCTGCGGCGGGCGTGGGCAAATCTCAGGGAGCTTCAACGCACAATCGGCCACCGATCTTGCCGTCATGCTGCGCGCGGGCGCGTTGCCGGCGCCGCTAACCGTGATCGAGCAGCGCAGCGTCTCTGCTGAGCTCGGCCAAGACGCAATCGACGCGGGCCAGACCTCCACGGTGATCGCGTTCGGTCTGGTGCTGCTCTTCATGGTGCTTGCCTATGGCGTTCTGTTCGGCGGCATCTCCGTGATCGCGCTGGTCGTCAACGGCGTCATGATCATGGCGATCATGACGATGACGGGCGCGGCGCTGACGTTGCCGGGCGTCGCGGGTCTTATTCTCACGCTCGCCGTCGCGCTCGACGCTAACGTGCTGATATACGAACGCATGCGAGAGGAGGCCAAGGCAGGGAGACAAACCGCCTTGGCGATCGACGCCGGCTTCAACCGTGCGATGCTGACCATTTTTGACGCGAACATCACGCACTTGGGCGCGGCCTTCATTATGCTGAACTTAGCGCCGCCGGGCCCCGTTAAGGGCTTTGCCTGGACCCTGCTGATCGGCGTGTTCACCTCGGTGTTTACGGCGGTGCTGATCACCCAATTGCTGGTGGCGCTGTGGTTCCGCACGACGCGTCCCAAGAAACTCCCGATTGTTTAGGCGATAGCTCATGTGGCCTTTGATCAAGCTTCTGCCTGAAAAGACGAATTTCAAATACGTCGCTTTCGCGCCGTTCCTGATGTTCTTGTCGCTGCTCGCATGTATCGCCTCGCTCTACCTGACGGTTTGGCCGCTGACCCCGCCGTGCGGCGGTTTGAATTGCGGCGTCGATTTCAAGGGCGGCTCACTGATCGAGTTCTCGACAGATCGCGCGCTCGATATCGGCAGCCTCCGTGAACCGCTCAACGACCTTGGCATCGGCGAAGTGCAAGTGCAGGGGTTCACCGACGGCAGAAGCGCGATGGCGCGTTACGAAACACCGGAAGGCGCCGATGCCGACGCGACGCTCGCGCGCGTGCAGGACACCATCCGCCAGCAGCTCGGACAGAATGTGGAGTTCGGCCGGCGCGAGGTTGTCGGTCCGAAAGTGTCGGGCGAGCTCTTCCTGCTTGGCGTCGCAGCGCTCGGCGCGGGCATCACGCTGATGCTGCTCTATATTTGGTTCCGCTTCGGTTTCACCTTCGGCGCGGCCGCTGTGCTGGCGCTGGCGCACGACGTCGTGCTGACGTTCGGGCTTTTCGCCATTACGCGGATGGAGTTCACGCTCGTCGCGGTCGGCTCGATCCTCACCATCATCGGCTACTCGATCAACGACAAGATCGTCGTGCTCGATCGCGTTCGCGAGAACTTGCGCAAGTATAAGCGCATGCCGATGAAGGAGCTGATCGATCTTTCGGTAAACGAAACGCTTTCGCGTACGATCATCACCGGCGTCACCGGCCTGATGGCGCTGGGGGTGATGGCCTATTATGGCGGCGAAGCGCTGTTCGCCTTCGCCGTCTCGATGTTCTTCGGCATCGTAGTTGGCACCTATTCGTCGATCTTCATCGCCGCGCCCGCCCTGACCTTCTTCGGCGTCGGCCGGCGCGACAACTTCCAGAGCGCCGACGAGAAGAAGAAGGCCAAGCGCAGCGGAGACGAAGCTCGCTCCATGCCGTAGTTCGGGATCGGTTTTTGGGGTCCCGATAGCCGAATCCCGAGTCCCGAATCCCGACGAATGGCACTATCCTCCCCTCAATACTGAGTCCGCCTGGAGGAGAGGGCATGGCCTGGTTTCTGAGCAATCTGCGTTACGTCGCCTGGACGTCGCTCGCGGTCGGCGCACTGTTTTTGATCTATTTCGCGATGGGCCAGGCGGGCTACGGCTTCGGCGATCCCGTGCTGTGGGAGTCTTTGTGGCGTTGGACGCACGTGCTCTCGGGCATCATGTGGATCGGGCACCTCTATTATTTCAATTTCACGCAGATCCCGAACGCGCCGAAGATCGCCGAAGAGCATCGCGGCCCCGCGATCGGCAAGGTGATCGCGCCGGCGGCGCTCTTCTGGTTTCGCTGGGGCGCGATGGCGACGCTCGTCACCGGCCTCGCGCTCGCCTGGAACCAGGGCTACCTGGCGCAAGCGCTGACCTTCGGCGCGCTCGACGATCCGAGCTTTGCCGTGCCGAAGCACATCTTCATCGGCATCGGCATGTGGCTGGCCATCATCATGTGGTTCAATGTCTGGTTCATCATCTGGCCGAACCAGCAGAAGGCGCTGAACATCGGCGACAAGTATGCCAGCCTCGATGCGCCAGCGAAGGCGGCCGCTGCAAAGACGGCGATGCTGTTCTCGCGCACCAACACCTTCCTCTCGGTGCCGATGCTCGTGGCCATGACGGGCGCCAGCACGCTGTTCTGAGGCTTGTCGGACCTCGACGCCGACGTCCGCCGCTATGACGAAGACCGCTGGCTCGCCAGCCGCTTCGCCCCGGCGGACGTTCGCGCGCGTCTGATCGCCATCTACGCCCTGAACCATGAGATCGCGCGCACGGCGGAGGTTGTGAGCACGCCGGCGCTCGTTGACATCCGCCTGACGTGGTGGCGCGAGGCGATCGATGAGGTGTACGCTGGCAAAACGGTGAGATCGCACCCAGCACTCGTCGCCTTCGCAAATGCCGCGGCGCATGTGCCGGACCGTTGGTCTGACGTCATAGAAGCGCGTCGTGGGACGGAAGCCTTGGAATCTTGGCCTTCAATCGACGCCTTCATCGAACGAACGGCGCGCGCCGTCATGTACATGGCCATGGCTGCTGCCTCCGTCAGCGATCAGGATTTAGAACGACTGACGCCGCAGATAACCTATGCAGCGCTGGCGTGGGGCCACATCTCCCTTGCACGCTCCTCGTGGTTCGCGTCCCGCGCGCCGGGGACTTTAAGCGAAAGCATCGAAAGAGCGGAAGCGGCCTTTTCCAGAATCCGCTCGAGCGGCGCGGAAATTCCCGCTTTAGCGTTTCCGGCGATTGGATATGCGGCGCTCGTTCCAGCGTACGTCCGCGCGCTGCGTCGGGGCGAACGCGAGAGACCGCTCTTGCTCCGCCAGCTCAAACTGATCACCGCCGCCGCGACCGGCAGGCTTTAGCGCTGCGCGCGCCGATCGCGGACTTCGCGCGTGACGTCTCGCAAGCGCGCGTCGAGGCGTTCTTGATCAAAGCCGGAGATTTGTTCGCCATTGATGATGAAAAGGGGCGTTGCGTTGCTGCCCATATCGACGGCCATCGCGCGGTTCTCTTCCAGGAGCCGCGTAACTTCAGCGCTGTTCATCGCGCGGCGCATGCGCGGCACGTCGATGCCGCTCTGGCGCGCGAGTTGGTCGATGCGCTGGGACGTCAGGTCCCCACGGAAAGACATGAGCGCGCGATGAAACTGCCAATAACGGCCCTGCGGCATGGCCGCGATGTTGGCGCGGGCCGCTTCCATCGAGGCCTCGCTCAAAATCGGAAATTCTTTCAGCACGATGCGCACATCGCTGCGCGTGCGGTGAATGTCTTCGATCCATTCGAGCGCCGCGTGGCAATAGGGGCAGCGATAATCGAAGAATTCCACGATCACGATTTGCGCGTTCGCGGGTCCAGTCGAGAAATCGCGCGGGTCGGACTTCATGCGCTGCCAGCGCTCCGAATCCGTGCGCTCGGCCAGCGCGTCGAGCGCTTCCCGCAGCACATCGGGGTTGCGCACAAGGTAGTCGCGCACGACGGCGCGGATTTCCGCCTGCTCCTGCGCGTTGAAGGTTTGCGCGGACGACGCGGCAGAGGCCGCGAACAGCATCAGTACGAAAAAAAAGATCAGGCGCGCCATCGGCGTCTCCAGCACCAGCTCAGCAGATGACCGCTTTCGGGTTTCGCCGCAAGCTTAGCTGCGGCGGGGAGCGCCGCCGCCTTGGCGCTGCATCTCGCGCACGTGCTCGGTCGAGAAACTGATGAGGTCGACGGCGCGCTGATATGACGGCGTGTTGCGCGGTAGACTGCGCCGCGCACGCTCAGCAAAGCTGAGCGCCGCAGGATAATTGCCGATGGCAAAGTGCTGCTCGGCCGAGGCGAGTTCGGCTTGCGGCTCGTCGCCTTGCAGGTTGCGCGCCTGAGCCAGTTCGCGCCACGCGAACGCGTTATCCGGGTCGTCCGCGAGCGCCGCCTGCAGCAGCGGCACGGCCTCGTCGGCGCCGCGGCGCCCATTAGCGGCGCTTAGCGCCCGTGCCAGGTTGATCTGGAACAGAGCCTCGTCAGGCGCCAGCTCGAGCGAACGGCGGTGATAGGGAACAGAGTCGGCAGCGCGGCCGCTATCGAACAGGATTTGCCCCATCAGTTCTTGATAATAGGCATTTTGCGGGTCTTCTGCGATCAGGCTGCTCAATTCGCCCTGCGCCTCGGCCAGGCTGTTGACGCGGTAATAGGCGATCGTGCGGGCGTAGCGCGCGGGAGCTGACGTATCCGAGGTCGGGTAGCGCGCCAGGGTTTGACCTTGCGTGCGGATGAAGCCGATCAGCTTGGCCTGCATCATCTCGAATCGGCGGACGTTGTCCGGGTTTTCGGCCGCGCTGCGCGTTGCGCTGTGCTCGATACCCTCGCGCAGCGCTTCGACCCGATCCGATGAGTAAGGGTGCGTCATCATGTAGGGCGGGGCGCGCCGCATCATGAACTCGTAGGGACGCATATTCTCGTTGAAGAAGTCGAGCAGGCCCTGGCCCGACTGTCCGCTCTGCTGCAGATAGCTGAGCGCTGCTTGGTCGGCCGCAGATTCCTGCACCTGCGTGTGGCGTACGAACGTCCCCATGGCGAACGCCTGTGAGCCGCTGATCAACGCAGCGCCCGCGTCCGGCGCGCCGGCGGCGATAGCCAGCACGCCGAGTCCGATCGAAATAAGCGCAGTGCCTAGCGATTGATTGATGGCCTGCCGTGAACGCGCCAAGTGGCCGCCTGCGATGTGGCCCGTCTCGTGTGCGAGTACGCCGATCAGTTCGTTAGGATTGTCGGCCGCGAGGATGAGGCCGGTGTGGACAAAGATGTTTTGGCCGCCGGCGACAAACGCGTTCACGCTGTCATCGTTGACAATGTAGATGTCCACTTCGTCGGGACGCACGCCGGCCGCCATGAGCAGCGGCTCCGTGTAAACGCGCAGCGTGTCTTCGATCTCTGCGTCGCGGATCAGGGATTGTGCTGCGGCTTGGCCGGCCAGTGCGACGCTCAGGATCGCCGCGCTCACGAACGCAAGCGCGCCGCGCGCGCATTTGCTCAATGCCGTGGTCACGATTGCGGACATAACCGCTCCATAGCTCGCCCGTTCAAGGCGGTTTTGAACCGCCGTTTTACGGCGGGAGCAAGGCCGCAAAGCCTTGCTAAGCCGTCATCCGCCCTTCTTCCCCCAGCGTGAGAAGCGCGAGAGGAATTTCTCGCGCCGCTCCTGATCGGGCTCATAGGTAAGCGAATCCGCGTCGTAGCGGGGCGGGGTTTCCACCGCCGCCGCTTCGGCTGCGGGCGCAGCCTCCGCCATGGCCGTCACGGGCTCCATGACCGGCTCCGCCGCCGGGTGGACGATAATGTCGGCGCTCGGCGCTTCCTCTACCGTCTCGGGCTCCGCGTCCGCTTCGACCGCGGGGTGAGACGCGCGTCCGCCGCGCTCGGGGCGGGGGGATAGATGCTTCAGATCGCTTGAGACGAAGTCCATCCATTCTCCGCCATCGACCTCGTAAACGCGACGCTGACCACGGCCGCGGCCGCGGCGGCGACGCCGGTTGCGCCCGCCGCGCTCTTCGCGAGCGGCGGCGGCTGGTGTCGCTTCGCTGTCGGCTTCTTCGCGTTCGCCGGCGGCAGAGCGCGGCGCGTCGTCGCCATTCTCGCGCCGGCGACGTCCGCCACGGCGGCCGCGACGGCGGCGTCGGCCGCGATCGTCTTCGCCCTCGCCGCTCGCGGCGGGCTCAGCTTCGGCTTCCTCTTCTTCGTCCTCAGACGCTTCAGCTACAATGGCCTCGTCCTCGGCTTCCGCTTCGACCTCCACCCGGCTCGGACGGCGCGCGGGGTCGGCTTCGACCTCATCGTGATCGATGTCGAAGGCGTCGCCGCCGACATTAATCTCGAAATCGCCGGCGTGCATTTCCTCGCGCGCTGTGATGCGCACGCGCACGCGCCGATTGGCTTCGAGTTGCGCCAACGCATCGCGCTTTTCGTTGAGCAGGTAGAGCGCTACATCGGTCGAGGCGTTGATCTCGATGGCATGGCCTTTTCCTCTGACGGCCGTTTCGTCCAGGGCGCGCAGGATCGCCAGCGCGGCGGATTCCACGGAGCGCACGCGGCCCGAACCTTGGCAGTGTTCGCAGACGTGGCTGGTGCCTTCGAGCACGCCGGTGCGGCGGCGTTGGCGGGAGAGCTCAAGCAAACCAAAGCCGCTGATCTTGCCCATCTGAACGCGGGCGCGGTCGTGGCGCAGATTATCTTTCATGCGCTTTTCGACGGTTCGGTCGTTCTTCGACTCTTCCATGTCGATGAAGTCGATCACGATGAGGCCGGCGAGGTCGCGGAGGCGCATTTGACGCGCCGCTTCGTCCGCCGCTTCGCAGTTCGTCTTCAGCGCGGTTTGCTCGATGTTGCGTTCCCGCGTGGCGCGGCCGGAGTTCACGTCGATGGCGACAAGCGCTTCGGCCTGGTTGATGACGATGTAGCCGCCGCTCTTCAGCTGCACGACCGGGGAGTAGATCGACTCCAGCTGCTTTTCGACGCCGTGTTTGGCGAAGATGGGCGTGGCGTCCTTCCACAAATGCACACGCTTAGCGTGGCTCGGCATCAGCATGCGGACGAAGTCTTTGGCTTCCTTGTAAGCGCCTTCGCCGTCGACGTGCACTTCATCGACGTCTTTGTCGTAGAGATCGCGGATGGCGCGCTTCACCAGCGAGCTTTCCTCGTAGATCAGCGCCGGCGCGATCGACTTCAGCGTTTCGTCGCGAATGGTTTCCCAGGCGCGCGAGAGATACTCGTAGTCGCGCTTGATCTCCGTCTTGGTGCGCTTGGCGCCCGCGGTGCGGATGATCAGCCCCTGGCCTTGCGGGACATCGAGATCCAGCGCGATCTTCTTCAAACGCTTACGGTCGGTCGCTTGCGTGATCTTGCGCGAGATTCCGCCGCCACGCCCCGTGTTCGGCATCAGCACGCAATAGCGGCCGGCGAGCGAAAGGTACGTGGTGAGTGCGGCGCCTTTGTTGCCGCGCTCTTCCTTCACCACCTGCACCAGCATGATCTGCCGGCGGCGGATGACTTCCTGGATCTTATAGCGACGCGTGAGGATGCGGCGGCGGCGCTCGTCGAGCGCCTCTTCGTCTTCTTCCTCTTTCTCGGCTTCGGCTTCAGCCTCGGCGAGCTCCGCCTTGATCTTTTCCTGATCGGCGTGCGGGATCGCGTAATAGTCGGGGTGGATTTCCGAGAAGGCGAGGAAGCCGTGGCGGTTGCCGCCATACTCCACAAAGGCAGCCTGCAATGACGGCTCAACGCGCGTCACCTTGGCGAGATAGATATTGCCTCTGAGTTGTTTTCTGCTGGCTACCTCGAAATCGAAATCTTCAACGCGGCTTCCGTCGAGCACCGCAACCCGGGTCTCTTCCGGGTGGGCGGCGTCGATCAACATTTTCTTGGCCATTAAGACGGGCTCCGTGCGCGTCGCGCGCACAAGCCCCCGGGCTTCCGGAACGTGCCGGGACAGGGGCGGCGAGGCGACGCAAAGTCATGAGGGATGATCCTGCGCGATCGCGGGCCTGGCCCATAAGGCCTCCGGCGCCGGTCTCGATCGCTCTACGGATCATAGTGTTGCTCCAGTTGACGCCGCCTGAACGGACGGCGCTTACGCTCCGGCAACGGATGAGCCTTCGGGTCCGAACGCGGGCGCAATAGGCAGCGCGCCGCAGGGCCTGGTTCGCCGATCCGCGTGGCGGGAGCGCGCCGGGCGCTCTTGGGAGATTCCCTGACGGCACGCGGCGATGAGCGGCACCATGCATGATTTGTGTCGGGAAAGGAAGCGGCCCCGCTCAGGGGCGTGGGGCGTCCGCCGGGGCGTCGGCAGGTATTTCCACCGGGCGGAAAATCCCAGCCCCGTCAGGCCCCACCAGCTGGTAGCCGGGCGCCAGCCTGAGCTGCCAGCCGGGGCCGGAAACGGCCCCGCGACCCGGGGACGAAACGACCACGCGGCGATAGTCGCCGGAAATCAGGGCGCCGTCCGTGGCGCGCAGTTCGCCCCAGGCGTCGCGGATGGTCAGGGTGGGATAGAAATTGCCCAGGTTCTCCAGGGGCGTGACCGTGTTGGGATCGAACTCCATCTGCATGTTGGACAAAGGCAGCTCGAGCCGCGGGCCCCGGTCGAAGCGAAGGCTCAACTCCGCCACGCGCGCCCGGTGCGCTTCGGCCCGGGTCCGCTCCTCGGCGGCGATCTGCGTCATGCCGTATCGCTCGCCAGCGCGGCGGATATCGCTCTGGTCCCAACCGCCCAGTTGCAACACGTCCGCCAGAAGCCGCGCGGGCGCGGCGCCGGCTAGCTCGCGCCGCCAATTTGGCCGGTAGGCATCGAGCAGGAGGCCGTAGGCCGGGCCGCTGGCGTAGGCGTAGCTGCGCGCCAGCGCCTGACTGCGATCGTACCGGTCTAGCGTGCGCGCGGCGTAGAGGTCGGGATTGTCGCTGACGCCAAGGCGGACGCCCGTGTAGGCGGCGAGTCCCTCGTTGCGGTCGAGCGCGTCTTCCTGCGCCGCTGCGTTGGGAAACTCGGACATGCGCACGGCGCGGAAGAGCAACGCCTCCTGTGCCGCTTGCCGGCGCGCGCGTCCGCTCGATCGCATCGCCGTGCCGAGCGCTCTGAATTCCAGGCGCATGAGCAAGCGAGCGCGCTCTTCGTCGAGATGCGCGCAATCGGAGGATTGCGCGGGCAGGCCGAGCTGAGTTTGCGCGCGATGCCACGCCTCATGCGCGAGCAGGACGCGGCGGTTCGCTTGGTCGGCCGGTAGCGGGGCGAGCACCTGGATCCAGCGCACGCCAGCCCATTCGGTCGTTGTGTTGGCGACCGGGACGCCGACGGGCAGACCGCCGACCCAGCCGGCGCCCGCCTGCTGCAACAGGCCTGCGGTGTCCGGATCGCTGGTCCAGACGCGGCGCGTTGCCGGATCAGCGACCATCAATGGTCCGCACAGGGTCACGCCCCAAAGTCGTCCTGCGTCCTCGCGGCACATTTCGCGAAGTTCAGCAGCGGCCGCGGCGGAGGTAAGCGGATCTTGCGCAGCCGCAGGCGCGGCGAAGCACGCCGTCGCCAGTCCCATCAATGCCGCGCACAAACCCCGCATTTGAATAACTTGATAACGCTGCGGCGCCTTTGCTCAAGGTGTCTGCGACAGCTGGCGTTCACCTTTAAGCGAACTGTGGTTACCCGCGCGTTCACCTTCATTTTCAACTCGATAGCAAGCGCAGGCGAGTAGTTTCCCGGCGTTTATGAAGATCGACCGCCGAACTCTCCTCTTCGCCGGCGCCGGCGCCATGGGCGCAATGGCGAGCGGCCGCGCATGGGCTGACGCGCCCGTTGCCGTGCGCGGCGTGCTGGTCGAACCGTCCGGTGTCTCGGCGCGCGTGACGCTCGCGCTCGACGCGCCGGCCACGGCGCGCACCTTCTTTTTGCGCGAGCCCGACCGGTTCGTGATCGATTTGCCGAATGGCCAGATCGCCGCGCCAGTGCGCGAACTTGCCGGCGGCGGCGTCATTCGCCGTTGCCGTCTGGCGCAGCATCCGGACTACGCCCGCGTTGTGCTGGACCTCGAAGCGCCAGCCAGCATCGTGCGCGAAGCGCGCGGGTCGCGGCGTGCGCCTGAGCTCAGCTTCGACCTCGCGCCGACTGCTCCCTTCGTACCCGCGCCGGCGCCGCAAGAGCGCCCCGGCCGCAGCGCCCCGCGCCGCACCATCGTCATCGACGCAGGCCACGGCGGCCGCGATCCAGGCGCCGTCGGCGTCACCGGCGTGCGCGAGAAAGACGTCGTGCTCGACGCGGCGTTGAAGCTTCGCGACGCGCTGGAGCATCGCGGCAATTATCGCGTGGCGCTCACGCGCGACGCTGACCGCTTCGTGGAACTGGACGACCGCGTTCGCTTCGCGCGCGACCAGCACGCCGATCTCTTCATCTCCGTGCACGCCGACTCCCACGCTAACCGCGAAGCCACCGGCGCCTCGGTCTACACGCTCTCGGAAAACGGCGCCGCGCGGGCGCAGAACATGATGTCGGCGCAGAACTGGGACATCGATCTCGGCGACGCCCGCCGGGACGGCGTGGTCGGCGACATCCTGGTCGACCTCGCCCAGCGCGAGACCACCAACCGCTCGGCCCAGTTTGCCCAAACCGTAATCCCGCGCCTCGGCCAGGTCGCGCCGCTGCTGCGCAACACGCACCGCAACGCAGGGTTCTTCGTCCTGCTCGCCCCGGACGTGCCGGCTGTGCTGATCGAGACCGGCTTTTTGAGCAATGTGGCGGACGAGCGGCGTCTGGCCGATCCGCGCGCCCGGGAACGCATGGCCGAGGCCATGGCAGGGGCCGTGGACGCGTATTTCGCCACCCCCCAGCTTTACGCCGCCAGCGCCTAAAATAGGGTCGATTCGTCAGCTAGGTTCCATCGCTGCCCCCGGCCTTACTCGCGCCCCATTGGAAAGCGAGGCGGGCGGGCTCTTTTGAATGCAGAAGCAGGGCTCAATGCTGCGGGACGATCCCTACGAACGCCAATCCTGGCGCGATCGCGACGATCGCGACGATTATGACGATCACGACTATCGTGATCCGGAGCGCAAGCCGATGTGGCGCAAGATTCTGATCGGCATCGGCGCGCTGATGGGCGTCGGCATATTGTCCGTCGTCGCGCTGATCGTCGCCGCCAATTTCGGTTTGCCCAGCATCACCGATCTGCAGAACTACGAACCGCCGGTCACCAGCCGCGTGCACGCAGGCGATGGCGCGCTCGTCGCCGAGTTCGCGCGCGAGCAGCGCGTCTATGTGCCGATCGAGCAGATTCCAGATCACGTGAAGAACGCGTTCGTCGCCGTCGAAGACGCGCGCTTCTTCGAACACTCGGGCCTCGACTACGCGGGCATCGCGCGCGCGATGGTGTCCAACGTCGGCCGCGTGCTCACGGGCCGGCGCCCGCAGGGCGCTTCGACGATCACGCAACAGGTCGCGGGCAACATGCTGACTGGCCGCGCGGCCGAATGCCAAGGCGGCATCGGCGGCCTCTTCTGCGCGCTCTACACGAAGGTCCGCGAAGGCCTCGTCGCCCAGCGCATCGAGCGCGTCCTGGATAAGGACCGCATCCTCGAACTCTATCTGAACGAGATTTATCTCGGAAACCGCGCCTACGGCGTCGGCGCAGCGGCGCTCAACTATTTCAACAAGCCGCTGAGCGAACTCACCATCTCGGAAGCGGCCTATCTCGCCATCCTGCCGAAGGGCCCGGGCAATTATCAGCTGCCGCGCAATCTCGAACGCGCGCTTGACCGGCGCAATTACGCGATCGGGCGCATGCTCGAACGCGGCTACATCACGGCGGAACAAGCCGAGGAAGGGCGCGCCGCCGAGCTGACGGTCACCAACCGCCTCGCCGGCGATCAGTTCATCGCCGCCTCGCACTTCGTCGAGGAAATTCGCCGCCAGGTGCAGGCCCAGTACGGCGAAGAGGCGCTCTACAATGGCGGCCTTTCCATCCGCTCAACCATCGACACGCGGCTGCAGCTCGCGGCGGCGCATTCGCTGCGCGCGGGCCTGGAAGCCTACGATCGGCGCCACGAATGGCGCGGCCCGATCGGCCGCGGCGATCCCTCCGGCGATGTCGCCGCGCAATTGGGCGAAGCCCAGCGCGCGCCGTCGCTCTCGGGCTGGATCCGCGCAATGGTCACCGGCACGAGCAACGGCGCCATCACCGTACGCGACGAGAACGGCGCAACCGGCCGTCTCACCAACGATGATGCGCAATGGGCCGCGCAAGGCGCGCGCCGCAACCGCGACCGTGCGCTCGCGCGCGGCGCCATCATCTACGTCACGCGCGGTCAGAACGGCCGCTATTCGCTGAAGCAAGTGCCGCAAATCCAAGGCGCGCTTGTCGCCATGGATCCGCACACCGGCCGCGTGCTGGCGATGGTTGGCGGCTATTCGTTCGAAGACGCCAACGGCCTTAACCGCGCCACGCAAGCCGAGCGTCAGCCCGGCTCCTCGTTCAAGCCGATCGTCTACGCAGCAGCACTCGATTACGGCCTCACGCCGTCGACGCTCGTCGATGATGGACCACTTGAGATTGAAGCGGGCGACGGCACCAATTGGTCGCCGGAAAACTACAGCCAGCAATATTATGGCCCGACAACGCTGCGCCGCGGCCTTGAACTGTCGCGCAACGCCATGACGGCGCGCGTCGCCTACGAAATGGGCGCGGAGCGTGTGCTGCAATACGGCCAGCGTCTCGGCGTTTATGGCGACGATACGCAAGCTGTGTTCGCTTTGGCGCTTGGCGCTGGCGAAACCACGCTGATGCGCATGACCACGGCCTACGGCATGTTCGTCAATGGCGGCCGGCGCATTCAGCCGATCATCATCGACCGCATCCAGGATCGCACCGGCGCCACCGTGTTCCGGCGCGACCAACGCGAATGCGCGGAATGCTCGGCCGATTGGCGCCGTCAAGGCCCGCCGCGTCTCCCGGACGCGCGCGAGCAGGTGATCGATCCGGTGACCGCTTATCAGATCGTGTCGATGGCCGAAGGCGTCGTGCAACGCGGCACCGCCACTGTCGTCGCCGAACTCGGCTACCCGCTCGGTGGCAAGACCGGCACCACGAACGACTACAAGGACGCCTGGTTCATCGGCTTCTCGCCCGACCTCGTCGTCGGCGTCTGGGCCGGCTTCGACACTCCGCGCGACATGGGCGAAGGCGAAACGGGCGGCCGCATCTCGGCGCCGATCTTCCGCGACTTCATGCGTGAAGCTTTGCGCGATACGCCGGCGACGCCGTTCCGCATTCCCGCGGGCGTGCGGCTCGTGCGCGTCGATTACACGACAGGCCTTCTGCCCACGGCGGAGTCCACGCAGACCATCCTCGAAGCATACCGGCCCGACACCGAGCCGACACGCGACGTGGCCTCGTCACCGTTCGTGTTCGGCGGCACCGATCCGATCGATCCGCGTGTGCTCTCTGGCCTCGCTGAAGCCTTCGAGACGGACCCGCAACAGCCGCGTCCGCAGCAGCAACGCGAGCAGGAGCCTGAGGATTTGGGTGGCTTGTACTAGGGCGAACGGTGAGTGGCGAATGGCGAATGGGGCGGTCTTGAGTTTCCTCTCCTAGCTCCTTAATCCCCACTCACCATTCGCCACTCACCATTCGCAGGACCAAAATGCGCGCCGATATCTCCGCCCTGGCTGAACAGATTGAATCCGCCGTCGCTCTGCTGCGGAGGCGTCTTTGACTGGGAGCGCGCCCAAGTCCGTTTCGATGAGCTGACCGCGCTCTCCGAGCGCCCCGATTTCTGGAACGATCCCGAAAAAGCGCAAAAGCTCATGCGCGAGCGCAATAAACTCGAAGCAGGCATGAACGCAATCACCTCGCTCGAACGCGATCTGCGCGACTCGCTCGAACTCGCGGAGATGGCCGAGGCCGAAGGCGACGAAAGCCTCGTCAACGAAGCGCATGAAACGCTGAAGCAAGCGCAAGCGCGCGCGGCGCAAGCCGAGCTGGAAGCGCTGCTCTCCGGCGAGGCCGACGGCAACGACGCCTACATCGAGTTCAATTCCGGCGCGGGCGGCACCGAGAGCCAGGATTGGACCGAAATGCTGCTGCGCATGTACTCGCGCTGGGCCAATGCGCGCGGGTTCAAGACCGAGCTCCTGGAAGAACAGGGCGGCGATACCGCCGGCATCAAGTCCGCCACCGTCCTCGTACAAGGCGACAACGCCTATGGCTGGCTCAAGACCGAAGCCGGCGTGCATCGCCTTGTCCGCATCAGCCCGTACGACTCCAACGCTCGCCGCCACACCTCGTTCGCGAGCGTCTGGGTCTATCCAAAAATCGACGACAGCATCGACATCGAGATCCTCGACAAGGACGTGCGCACCGACACCTACCGCGCTTCCGGCGCCGGCGGTCAGCACATCAACAAAACCGACAGCGCCGTGCGCCTCACGCACATCCCCACTGGCATCGTCGTCGCCTGCCAGGCCGAGCGCAGTCAGCACAAAAACCGCGCCGCCGCCTGGGACATGTTGCGCGCGCGCCTTTACGAGGCCGAGCTGCAAAAGCGCGAAGCCGAAGCGCAAAAGCTGGCGGATTCCAAAACCGAAATCGGCTGGGGCCGGCAGATCCGCTCCTACGTCCTCCAGCCGTACCAGATGGTCAAAGATCTGCGCACCGGGGTGGAGACTTCCGACACCCAAGGCGTCCTGGATGGCGACCTCGACCAGTTCATGGCCGCTTCCCTCGCTGCGCGAGTGAGCGGGGCGGGCGAAAAACCTGTGGAAGACATCGACTAAACTTGGCTTAATGTCCCCATGGCGGAGGGAAACATCGGGGAAGCCAAGGTCGCACCGGCGATCGAGGCGCCAGAGCCGGGCGGCTGGCTGGCGGAGTACCAGCGCGCGCATTGCACGGGCGCGTCGCCGCTAAAGACCTATCAAGGCCTCCTGGTCGACGAGATCGTGCTGCCCGAAAGCGCCGCCGCGCACGCGGACCCCATCCAACTCGTGCTCGCTTGCAATGCCTGGGTCGAGGCGCTGAGGGAGCAAGCCTTCTTCATTCCGGGCGAGTTCGCGCCGGAAGCGCTGACAAGTTTCTACGTCCACGATTATCTCACGCAGGCGAAAGCCGGCGGGCACGCGCAATATTTCGCGGCGCGCGGCGGCGACGATCTGGCGCTGCGTTGCGCGCAGGCCGGCCTCAAGAGCATGATCGCCGATCCGCATCTTGAGCTGTTCAACACCATGATCCGCCTGCGCCGCGGCAATCGCAAAGCCGTGCGCAAGCTGATGGCCGAGCGCCGCTATCGCAATATGGCCGCCGCTTGGCGTGATCTCGATAAGAGGCTCTCCGAACTCGAGGAAAAAGAACCTCTCACCGCGCGTCACAAGATGTGGCTGAAGAGCCTGCGCAAACTGAAGATCGCGCCGGACGCGGAGATGAGCCAGCACCTCAATCGCGTAGGCGGCTCCAACCGGCTCTACCAGCATCGCCGCCAGGAAGCGGCGCAACTGCGCGCCGAGCACGAGCGCGACGACCCGACCTACAAAGCCGCGCGCACCTTGTGCGAGATGGCAGGGCTGAGGTTCGCCGGCCTCCACACCGGCGTCTTCGCGCCGATGCAGCAGAGCTGGCCTGAAGGACCCGATCGCGTCGCCTTCACCCACCGCGTCGACACCGACCGCGGCCCGCGCGCCGCGCTGTTCTACGTCGAGGGTGGCCTCTTCAGGAAACGCCTTGCCGTCCTCATCGAGCACGGCAACCCGCTCCCGGTCGGCTCGCTCACGCTGTCGCCAAGCGAGTACAGCGAGATCGTCCCCGCCGCTCGCTAAACCGCGGCTTCTATCCCGACGGGCGTATCGCTATCACGAATTCAGGTGCGAGATGACCTCGGCGCCGCTCGTTTTCTCCGGCAGAGCGCGGAAGTCAGCTTTCGCATCTAACGCCACCTCAAGGAGTGCTTGGAAGATTCGCCGCGGCAGAGTTTGCGCGCCGAACTGCTCCAAATGCTGCGTGACGAATTGTGCGTCGAGCAGTTTGAAGCCTCCATAGCGCAATCGCGCGGCCAGATGCACCAATGCCGCTTTGCTGGCGTCCGTCGCCAGAGAGTACATGCTTTCGCCGAAGAAGGCGCCGCCGATAGCGACGCCGTAGAGCCCGCCCGCGAGTTCGCCGTCGATGCGCGCTTCGACGCTGTGCGCCAGGCCGCGTGCGTGCATTTCAAGATAAAGCGTGCGGATATCGGGATTGATCCAGGTGTCTTCACGATCTGGGCCGGGGGCCGCGCAGCCCTCAAGCACGGCGGCGAAGTCGCGATCGATGGTGAAGGTGAAACGGCCACCACGCAGCGTGCGCGCCAGCCGGCGCGGCACGTGAAACTTGTCGAGCGGAAAGATGCAGCGCCATTCCGGATCGACAATGAAGAAGCCCTCGTCGTCGCGGCTTTCCGCCATCGGGAAAACGCCGCGCCGATAGCATGCAATCAAATCGTCGGGTGTGAACGGTTTCACATTACGCAGCATGCCAAACGCCAGCGCATCTGAGAACGGCCTTGCTCACTGAGGCGGGCGCTTCATGCGCGCGCTCCGTCGCTCGATCCAGACGTCGAGCGGATGCAGCGCAATGAGGACAAGCAGCGTAAGGCCGGCGCCGATCCAGACGATGCTCCATGCGGCCAAGCCGCAGGCAATGCCAAGCGCGGCGGTCACCCAGACAGCGGCAGCGGTCGTGAGGTTCTGAACATCGTCATCGGTGCGGCGAAGGACGGCGCCTGCTCCGATGAAGCCGATGCCCGCCATCACCCCCTGAATAATGCCTTGCACAACGCGGCTGATCGCATCCGGCTCATCGTTGAGCGCCTCGAGATGAACGGTGGCGAGCGAGACGAGGGCCGACCCGAGCGAAACCAGCGCGAGCGTCCGCACGCCGGCGGGCTTGCCACGCCATTCCCGGTCGAACCCGATCAGCACCCCCACGACGACCGCCGCCGCGAGTCGCAGGACGACGTCAAGCAGATCGACGGAGGGTGTCAGAGGCGGGGCCGTGTCCATGCGGCGGTAACAGCCGCCCGCCCAGGCGCGTTCCGCTTGACCGGAAAACACCAACCGGTTATATAACCAGTATGGAACTGAATCTGGACGCCACGTTCGCCGCGCTCGCCGATCCCACGCGCAGGGCCATCCTGGCCCGGCTTGCGGAGGGCGAGGCCACGGTCATGGAGTTGGCGGCGCCGTTCTCGATCAGCCAGCCAGCAATTTCCAAGCACCTTAAGGTGCTGGAGCATGCAGGCCTCATATCGAAGGCCCAAGACGCGCAACGGCGTCCGCGCAAGTTAGAACCTGCAGCGCTCGAAGCAGCGAACGCGTGGCTCGAGCGTTATCGCGAAATTTGGGAAGCTAATTACGCGCGTCTCGACGCACTGCTGGAAACGCTGAAGCAGGAGGGCGCAAAGAAATCACGTCCGCGAAAATCGAAAAAATAGAGCCGGTGTCGGCCCGAGGGTGTCGCGTTCGTCCTTTGAACGAACGTCACGGAAAACAAGGAGAGACGAAATGCCAGCACAAGTCACCCTGCCAAGCGACCGCGAGGTTTGCGTTACGCGCACGTTCAATGCGCCGGGCCAATTGGTGTGGGATGCGCACACCAAGCCGGAGTTGGTGCAAAAATGGCAGCTTGGCCCGCCGGGCTGGGACATGCCGGTGTGCGAGATGGATGTCCGTGTCGGCGGCAAATACAAGTGGCGCTGGAAGAACCAGGAAGACGGCAAGCAATTCGGCTTCCACGGGACGTTCACTGAAGTGAACGCGCCCTCCAAGATCGTCCACGAAGAATACTACGACCCGGGTGATATTGGCGGCCCGATGCCGACCGATCCTTGCATTGTCTCGCTCGATCTCAGCGAGCAAAGCGGCGTCACGACGCTCGTCTGCACCATGAAGTTCGCGTCGGAGGAAGCGCGTGACGGCGCGGTGTCCACTGGCATGACCGATGGCATGGAGATGGGCTACGCCCGCCTCGACCAAATCTTCAAGCAAGCCGCGTGAAGGAGAGGCGAAATGCCAGCACCAGCACAAGTCACACTGCCGAGCGATCGCGAGGTTCGCGTCACTCGTCAGTTCAACGCGCCGCGGCAGCTCGTTTACGACGCGCACGCCAAACCGGATCTCGTTCGGAAGTGGTTGGTCGGTTACCCCGGGTGGGACATGCCCGTTTGCGAAATGGATGTGCGGCCCGGCGGCAAATATCGCTGGGCCTGGAAAAACCAAGAAGACGGCAGCCAGTTCGGCTTCTTCGGGGTCTTCACTGACGTGGATGCGCCGGCGCATCTCGCGCACGATCAATACTACGATCCGGGCGACATCGGCGCCAATTGGGATGCGGGCTCAATGCCGCTCGGCGATCCGATCGTCGTGTCGCTCGATCTCAGCGAGAAAAGCGGCGTCACCACGCTCGTCTGCAACATGAAGTTCGTCTCGAAGGAAGCGCGCGACGGCGCTGTCGCCACCGGCATGACTGACGGCATGGAGCACAACTACACCCACCTCGAAGACGTTATCCTAAAGCAAGCGGCGTGAGGGAGCTTTCCAGCACAGTGGGATCCGAAGCTTGGAATTCACGTGACTTGAAGTCGCGG
>JADMIO011429202.1_pt1 | contig 136525 bp, 120 predicted proteins | sample 8958161 | NCBI WGS metagenome assembly JADMIO01 (sample SAMN16585339, study PRJNA669376) | soil metagenome | isolation source: Crop rotation soil | place: USA: Cullars Rotation, Alabama | collected 2011
GCCGCGACTTCAAGTCACGTGAATTCCAAGCTTCGGATCCCACTGTGCTGGAAAGGCGCATCGCCGACGCAGGCGTGCCGTTCGAGACGCCGGGCGCTGCCGAGCGCTCCGAGCGGCTCGCCGCGGTGGCGGCGATGGTCTACCTGATCTTCAACGAAGGCTATTCGACCAACAGCGGCGAGGCGCCGGCCCGCGCGCCGCTGTGCGAGGAGGCGATCCGGCTCGCCCGGCTGTTGCTGCGGCTGTTCCAGACCGAGCCGGAGATCATGGGGCTGACGGCGCTGCTTTTGCTGCAGCATGCGCGCGCGCCGGCCCGCTTCGACGCGGACGGCGAGATCGTGCTGCTCGAGGACCAGGATCGCGGCCTGTGGAGCCGCAAGATGATCGACGAGGGGCTGGCGCTGGTCGACAAGGCGTTGCGCCATCGCAAGCCCGGTCCCTACCAGGTGCAGGCCGCGATCGCCGCTTTGCATGCCCGGGCAGAGAAGGCCGAGGACACCGACTGGGTGGAGATCGACCTGCTCTACGGCCTGCTCGAACAGATGCAGCCGTCGCCCGTCATCACGCTCAACCGCGCGGTGGCGGTCTCGAAAATACGCGGCCCGGAAGCCGCCCTTGCCATGATCGAGCCGCTGGAAGAAAGGCTTTCCGGCTATTTCCACTTCTTCGGCCTCAAGGGCGGGCTGCTGATGCAGCTCGACCGGGGTGAGGAGGCGCGGGTCGCCTTCGACCGCGCCATCGCGCTGGCCAACACGGCGGCGGAAGCAGCCCATATCCGCATGCATATCGACCGTTTGATGAAGGACGGCGCCGTGCGCGTGCCGGCGAAAAAGGCCAACTGAGCCGCGTTTGCCCATCTGGCTCAATCGTGTCGCCCGGGCTTAGACCATGCCGGGGTGGCGATTTTCCCTCGAAACGAGTAAGGCCACGCCATGACTGTGCCTGAAGTGCCTTTTCGGTACGCGGGCGAGATGGCGCGAGGCTTTGACCCGACGCCATATGATGACGACGGATCTGAAAGGGACAAAAATGACCATAGCGAAGGAAACGGCCGAGCTTCTGGCGAAACTGGGTGTGGCCAAGGACGCGCTAGTCGGCGGCGACCTGATCGTGCACAGCCCGGTGACGGGCGAACAGATCGCGGCGCTGAAGACCATCTCGCCGGCCGATGCGGCCAAGACCATCGATGCCGCCCACAAGGCGTTCCAGTCCTGGCGGCTGGTGCCCGGCCCGAAGCGCGGCGAACTGGTGCGGCTGCTCGGTGAGGAATTGCGTGCGCACAAGGCCGAGCTTGGCCGGCTGGTGTCGATCGAGGTCGGCAAGATCCCGTCCGAGGGGCTCGGCGAGGTGCAGGAGATGATCGACATCTGCGATTTCGCCGTCGGCCTGTCCCGGCAATTGTACGGCCTGACCATCGCCACCGAGCGTCCGGGCCATCGCATGATGGAAACCTGGCATCCGCTCGGCGTGGTCGGCGTCATTTCCGCCTTCAACTTCCCGGTCGCGGTATGGTCGTGGAATGCGGCACTGGCCCTGGTCTGCGGCGACGCGGTGGTGTGGAAGCCGTCGGAGAAGACGCCGCTGACCGCACTTGCCTGCGAGGCGATCTTCAAGCGCGCGGTCAAGCGTTTCGGCGCCGACGCGCCGCAGGGGCTGGCGCCGGTGCTGATCGGCGACCGCGCCGTCGGCGAAATCCTGGTCGACCATCCCAAGGTGCCGCTGGTCTCGGCCACCGGCTCGACCCGGATGGGCCGGGACGTCGGCCCGCGTCTGGCTAGGCGCTTTGCCCGCGCGGTGCTGGAGCTCGGCGGCAACAATGCCGGCATCGTCTGCCCGACCGCCGATCTCGACATGGCGCTGCGGGCGATTGCCTTCGGCGCCATGGGCACCGCCGGCCAGCGCTGCACGACGCTGCGGCGCCTGTTCGTGCATGAGAGCGTCTACGATGCCTTGGTGCCGCGGCTGAAGAAGGCCTATCAGAGCGTGTCTGTCGGCAACCCGCTGGAGACCTCTTCGCTGGTCGGGCCGCTGATCGACAAGGCGGCCTTTGACGCCATGCAGAGGGCATTGACGGAAGCCACGGCCCATGGCGGCAAGGTGACCGGCGGTACGCGCGTCGAAAATGGCCACCCGGATGCCTATTATGTGCATCCGGCGCTGGTCGAGATGCAAAGCCAAGTCTCGCCGGTGACGGAAGAGACCTTCGCGCCGATCCTCTATGTGATGAAATATTCGGATTTCGATGCCGTGCTCGACGAGCACAATGCGGTGGGTGCGGGCCTGTCGTCGTCGATCTTCACCCGCGATCTGCAGGAATCCGAGCGGTTCCTCGGTGTCGACGGTTCGGACTGCGGCATCGCCAATGTCAACATTGGCACGTCGGGCGCCGAGATCGGCGGTGCTTTCGGCGGCGAAAAGGAAACCGGCGGCGGCCGCGAAAGCGGCTCCGATGCGTGGAAGGCCTATATGCGGCGCGCCACCAACACGGTGAACTATTCCAAGGCGCTGCCGCTTGCCCAGGGCGTGTCCTTCGACATCGACTGAGAATGCCGAGGTCTGCGCAAGATCAGTGTCGGTGATGCTAGACGAGCATCAATAGACACAGGGCGTACACGTCGCTGTAATGCTGGACAGCTTCTGACGCTTGTCCAGCATCGGCCCTTCGGATGCCGCTCCGGTCAGCGGGCCGGTCGTCGGACCAAAGGCTTCGGCGAAGCTTGGGCGCGGGCACAGCGATGCAATGCCGGATGAGCGGCAACGCCGGCCATCAATAGTGGGTGAATGTGTACAGTGGGCACAATCACGGACGCAGCTTCATTGCTACGCGGAAGCACAAAATCGGTATCTCTTCTTGTCCGACCTGATTGCGGACGGAAATCCGCCTTACGCTTTCCCCAAAATCAGCCCTTGTGCAGGGCGCTGCTCAGTCACCGCCTTGCGATGGCGGGAAACAAGCCTTGAAGGCATTGTCGACGACAGCCAGCTTGGCGGCCTGCACGGTCATGTATTCCTCGTAGAACCCGTGCGACACCCACATCACCGAATGGCCGCGTTGGCCGAGCCAGCCAATGCTGCCGAGCTCCTCGGCGGTGCGCAGTTTGCGGCCGAGATGGGTCCGCGACAGCTTGAGCCATTTGGCGAAATCGCCGATCGAAACCACACTGGTCGGAATCCGCTCCAGGCCGGCGTGGTCCGGATCGATGCCGGACATCAGCCAGTCCATGACGATGCCGCCATTGTTGAGCCAGATGAAAAGGGAAAAGGTCTGGTTGGGTTCGCGCACCGGCTTTGAGGTCAGCAGGCCGTCAGCGATCAGCGGCTGCAGCGTGGCAAGCATGTCGGGCCGTTCCAGATATCTGCCCAGCCGGTCGCCGCCATCGATATGGTCAAGCGTGCGCAGATGGGCGGTCACCCAGCCGGTGAACCTCTCGATGGTGGCGGCCGTCGGTTGCAGGGGATGCGTGCGGCCGTCCCCGCCAGCCACATACTCGGCGATGTTGTAGTGCAGCATCTCCTTGATGAATGCATCCGCCGTATTGCGGCTGGCCACGGCGTTCTTGTGCACGACCTCGATAAAACGCGATACGGTCAGTTCCTTGCGGCGGTCGTTCGGGTCCCGCCGGAAGTGCATGGCAAGGCCGACATGGGCCATCAGCCAGCGCTGCTGCGTGGCAAAGATTGAAGCCAGTCGCGGGGTTTCCTCATAGATTCGGATCAGGGACTGCGACTGTTCCTGTACGTAGCGGTGCAAGGCCGGATGGGCGGCTATGTCTTCCAGATTCAGCGCGGATCTCCCGATCTCTTGAATCAACTGGGATAGCGAAGTCACGTTCCCTATTTTTCAGCCTTCAACACCTGTGTCCAGACGTACCATTTGCGGACAACAGGGCCAGCCGAGGCATGGATCGACAGTGACGGGTTATGGCTTGGATAACAGCCGAAGGGCTGCCCGTTGAATCGACCTTCATCAGGCCAGGCATAGTGTCCGTCTCATCCGAGCGGCCGGGGGCACGCCTTTCGGACATGAATGCAGACCAGCCGTGGTTTTGACGAGCGATAAGACATCGCGCGGCGGCGAAGCTTTGCCGCGTTCTACTTCGAAATGCGAGTGGCTGAGTGGATTATTGAAAGAGTATCGCAATTCCCGCCACTGCCAGGGCCTTGGCGACGCTTCCATCTGCACCATCGCCTCGGTCTAGTAGGCTTCCCGCCTTGCTTGCACCACTGTGCGAGGGCCCAGTGAAAAACCGGCGCCCCCGAAATCTGTCTGGGGCGCCGAACGATCATAAGCGGTCCGCGTCAGCCATTCGGGTAATAGCCGCCATCGGAGCCGTCGCCCATGTATGTGCCGCCGCCCGTATCGACCTGCAGTTGCTGGTCCAGCTTCTCTATCTGGCCGAGCAAAGCTCGATATGCGCCGCCACCGGTGGCCGAGCGGTGAATGCTTTCGGCCTGCATCATCAGATCGTGCTCCTGCTGAGGGGTGATCGCCTTTGCATCCATGGCCTCGACGATCCCCTGCCTGACGCCCTGCAACTGGTCCAGGACCGCACTTGCCTCGACGGACATGCCGCCCGGTTCGACCCGATGGCGATGCACCGCGTAGGCGCTCGATAGTGGCACCGCCGCCAGAAGCGATGCGATTGCTATGACCTTCGGTGTAAAATTGCGCATGGTTGCGCCTCCCTTCAACGGGAAAAGCGGTAAGGCTATCGCTTTCCGATCGCGGGCAATCTGCTCCCGTCACGTCGCGATGATCCTCTCATCGCCGGCGGTTCGTGGCCCGTACCCATCGATATAGGGGCGTTCCAAACCGCTGGACGGCAAGGAACGCAAAGTTGACAGTTTGTGATCGGCGGAGAGCCGGCTCACTCTCCCGGTTGTATGCCTGCCTGCCAGGAGTACCGGGTCCGCGACGGCAATCGCCGGCACCAGCGACCAAAACGGTCGATATAGATGTAGATGACCGGCGTCGTGTAGAGGGTCAGGATCTGGCTCAGGATCAGGCCGCCGACGATGGCGATGCCGAGCGGCTGGCGCAGTTCCGCGCCCTCGCCAAGGCCGATCGCCAGCGGCACGGCGCCGAACAGCGCTGCCATGGTCGTCATCATGATCGGGCGGAAGCGCAGCAGGCATGCCTGGTAGATGGCGTCATGCGCCGATTTGTTCTCGTTGCGCTCCGCGGCCAGCGCGAAGTCGATCATCATGATCGCGTTCTTCTTGACGATGCCGATCAAGAGGATGATGCCGATCAGCGCCATGATCGAGAACTCGATGTTGAACAGGGTCAGCGCCAGCAAGGCGCCGACGCCGGCCGAGGGCAGGGTCGACAGAATAGTCAGCGGGTGCGCGTAGCTTTCGTAGAGAATGCCGAGCACGACATAGACGGCGATCAGCGCGGCGAGGATCAGCAGCGGCTGGTCGGAGAGGGAGTCCTGGAAGACGCGCGCCGTGCCCTGGAAACTGCCATGGATGGTGGCCGGCATGCCGATGCGGTCGGCCGCCGCGTTGATGGCCGCGACGCCTTCGCTGAGCGCGACGCCCGGCGCCAGGTTGAACGACAGGGTGGTGGCGACGAAGAGGCCCTGGTGGTTGACGGACAGCGGCGTGCTGCCGGGGCCATAATGCGCGACGGCCGACAGCGGCACCATGACCTCGGCTCCGGTGCTGACCGCCGAGCCGGTCGAGGCGGCCGTCCTGCCGGTGCTTGTGATGGAATTGTTGGCCTGGTTGCGCGCCGCGTCGGCGGCGACCGTCTGGGCGCTGGTGGACCGGCCTGGTGCGACGAATGTGCCGGCAACCGCATTGCTCGCCTGCGATCCTCCAACCGAACCGCCCGATGTGCTGACATAGACTTTTTTCAGTGCATCCGGGTTTTGCCAGTATTGCGGCGCCACTTCCATGATCACGTGGTACTGGTTGCGCTGGACATAGATGGTGGACACCTGGCGCTGGCCGAAGGCGTCGTAGAGCGTGTTGTCGATCTCGCTGGCCGATATGCCGAGGCGCTTTGCCGTGTCGCGGTCGATGGTGACGTCGGCTTCCAGGCCCTTGTTCTGCTGGTCGGAGTTGACGTCGGTGAGCCTGGGTTCCGTCTGCAGCGCGGCGGCGAGCTTCGGCGCCCATTCCGCCAGCTCATCGAAACTGTCGCCTTGCAAGGTGTACTGGTACTGCGCGTTCGATTGCCGCCCGCCGACGCGTATATCCTGCACCGCCTGCAGGAAAAGCGTGGCGCCAGGCACACCAGCCAGTTTGGGCCGCAGCCGGGCGATGACCTGGTCGGCCGAGATCTTGCGCTCGGCCAACGGCTTCAGCGACACGAACAGGAAGCCGGAATTGGTCTGACCGCCGCCTGTGAAGCCGACCGCGGCGTCGACCGCCGGATCCTTGCTGACGATGCCGGCGAACTGGCTGAGCTTTTGCGACATCGACTGGAAGGAGGTCGCCTGGTCGGCCTGGATCGAGCCGGTCAGCCGTCCGGTGTCCTGCTGCGGGAAGAAGCCCTTGGGAATGGTGACATAGAGATAGCCATTGAGGCAGAGTGTGGCCGCGAGCACCGCCATGATCAGCAGCGGATTGTCGAGTGCCCAGGACAACGACCGGCGATAGAAGCCCAGCATGGCCTCGAAGATGCGCTCGCTGAAGCGGTAGAGCCGGGCGTGTTCGCGTTCTCCCTCGGGGCGCAGCAGGATCGAGCACATCATCGGCGTGGTGGTGAGCGATATTGCGAGCGAGACCAGGATCGCCGCCGACAGCGTGACGGCGAATTCGCGGAACAGCCGGCCGACGATGCCGCCCATCAGCAGGATCGGGATGAAGACGGCGATCAGCGACAGGCTCATCGACAGCACGGTGAAGCCGACCTCCTGGGAGCCCTTGATCGCTGCTTCCATGCGGCCCATGCCGGAAGCGGTGTGGCGGGCGATGTTCTCCAGCACGACGATGGCGTCGTCGACGACGAAGCCGGTGGCCACCGTCATCGCCATCAGCGACAGATTGTCGATGCTGAAGCCGAGCAGATACATGACACCCAGTGTACCGACCAGGGACACCGGCACGGCCACGATCGGCACCAGCGCCGAACGCACGTCGCGCAGGAAGGCGAAGACGACGAGGATCACCAGGCCGATGGCGATCATCAGCGTCTGCGCGACCTCGCTCAGCGAAGCGCGGATGGTTGTCGAGCGATCGACCGCCAGCGACAGGTCGATGGCCGGCGAGATCGAGGCGCGCAGCGCCGGCAGCAACGCCTTTACCCGGTCCACCGTCGCGATGATGTTGGCGTTGGGCGAGCGGTTGAGGATGATCAGCACGCCCGGCTTGCCGTTGGCAAGACCGGCATTGCGAATGTTCTCGACGGAATCATTGACCTGGCCGACGTCGGAAAGCCTGACCGGCGCGCCATTGCGGTAAGCGACGATGAGGGAACGGTAGGCTTCGGCCTGGTTGGCCTGGTCATTGGCGTAGATCTGGTAGCGCCGGCCGCCGACATCGACGGCGCCCTTGGGGCTGTGGGCGTTGGCCGAGGCGAGTGCGGCGCGCACATCCTCCAGCCCGATGCCGTAATCGTAGAGCACCTGCGGGTTGAGCTCGACGCGCACCGCCGGCAGCGAGCTGCCGCCGACCGACACCTCGCCGATGCCGTCGACCTGCGAGAGTTTCTGCGCCAGCACGGTGCTGGCGGCATCGAAGAGCTGACCCTTGGACAGAGTGTCCGATGTCATCGACAGGACGAGGATCGGGGCGTCGGCGGGATTGACCTTGCGATAGGTCGGGTTGGAACGCAGGCTGGACGGCAGGTCGGCGCGCGCGGCGTTGATCGCCGCCTGGACGTCACGCGCGGCGCCGTCAATGTCGCGGTCCAGCCCGAACTGCAAGGTGATGCGCGCGCTGCCGACGCTGCTCGACGAGGTCATTTCGTTGACGTCGGCGATTTCGCCGAGATGCCGCTCGAGTGGGCTGGCGACGGTGTTGGCCACCACCTGGGGGCTGGCGCCGGGCAGCGAGGCCGTCACCGAGATGACGGGGTAGTCGACCGCCGGCAGCGGCGCCACCGGCAATTGCGGAAACGCCACCAACCCGGCCGCCAGCAGGCCGAAAGTCAGCAGCGTCGTCGCCACCGGCCGCCGAATGAAGGGAACCGACAGGTTCATGGCCCGGCGTCCGCACCATTGGTGCGAGGAAGATTGGGGGCACGGGCAAGGTTGGGTTCGATGCCTCTGAGACGAGCCGAGAGACGATCAAACCAGAGATAGATCACCGGCGTGGTGAACAGCGTCAGCAACTGGCTGAGCAGCAGGCCGCCGACGATGGAGACGCCCAGGGGATGGCGCAGTTCCGAGCCGACGCCGGTGCCGAGCATAAGCGGCAAGGCGCCCAGCATCGCCGCCAGCGTCGTCATCAGGATCGGGCGGAAGCGCAGCAGGCAGGCCTGGTAGATGGCCTCGCGCGGCGTCTTGCCTTCATGGCGCTGCGCGTCGAGCGCGAAGTCGATCATCATGATGGCGTTCTTCTTGACCACGCCGATCAGGAGGATGATGCCGATGATCGAGATGATGGTCAGGTCCTGGCCGGCGATCATCAGCGCCAGCAACGCGCCGATGCCGGCCGAAGGTAGCGTCGACAGGATGGTGATCGGGTGGATGAAGCTCTCATAGAGCACGCCGAGCACGATGTAGACGGTGACCACCGCCGCCAGGATCAGGAACAGTGTGTTGTCGAGCGAAGCCTGGAAGGCGCGCGCCGCACCCTGGAAGCTGGTGATGATGCTGAGCGGCATGCCGATGTCGGCCTGCGCCTGCTGGATCGCGGTGACCGCCTCGCCGAGCGACACACCTGGCGCCAGGTTGAACGAGACGGTGGTGGCGGGGAATTGCCCCATATGGGTGATCTGCAGCGGCGTGGTGGCGATATGGGTGGCTGCCACCACCGATAGCGGCACCGGGGCGCCGCCAGTCGAGGAGGGCAGGTAGACGGAAGAGAGCGCCTTGAGCGAATCCTGCTCTGAAGGGGCGGCCTCGAGAATGACCCGGGACTGGCTTGACGTGGTGTAGATGGTCGACACCATACGCTGGCCGAAAGCATCGTAGAGCGCATTGTCGATGGTCGCCGGCGTGATGCCGAAGCGCGCGGCCTGGTCGCGGTCGATATCGACAAAGACGGCAAGGCCGCTGTTCGATAGGTCGCTGGCGACGTCGGCGAGCTGCGGCAGCGTGTTCAGCCTGGCAAGCAGCTTCGGCGTCCATTCTCCCAGCTCATCGGCATTGGCGTCCTGGAGCACGAATTGGTACTGGGTGCGGCTGACCTGGCCGTCGATGGTCAGGTCCTGAACCGGCTGCATATAGAGCATGACACCGGGCACGGCGCCGGCTTCCTGTTTCAGCCGCGCGATGACCTGCGTGATATCAGCGGTGCGCGCTTCATGCGGCTTGAGGTTGATCAGGATGCGGCCGACATTCATCGTCGTGTTGGTGCCGTCGACGCCGATGAAGGACGATAGGCTGTCGACGTCGGGATCCCTAAGGATGATGGCGGCCAGCTGCTGCTGCCGGTCGGCCATGGCGGCATAGGAGATCGACTGTGGCGCCTCTGATATGGCCTGGATGACGCCGGTGTCCTGCACGGGGAAGAACCCCTTGGGGATGACCACGTAGAGGGCCGCCGTCAGCACCAGGGTGGCCGCCGCCACCACGAGCATCAGCGTCTGCCGGTCGAGTACCCAGGTCAGCGCCCGGCCGTAGCCGCGGATCACCCAGTCGAAGAAGTCGCGGCTGGCGCGCTGCAGGGCGTTTTCGCGCACCGCCGCCACCGGTTTGAGCAGCTTGGCGCAGGCCATCGGCACCAGCGTCAGCGACACCACCGCCGAGATCAGGATGGTGGTGGCAAGCGTGATGGAGAATTCGCGAAACAGCCGGCCGACGACATCGCCCATGAACAGAAGCGGGATCAGCACCGCGATCAGCGAAACGGTCAGCGAGATGATTGTAAAGCCGATCTGCTGCGACCCTTTCAGCGCCGCCTGCAGCGGCGTAGCGCCCTCCTCGACATAGCGGGCGACGTTCTCGATGACGACGATGGCGTCGTCGACGACGAAGCCGGTGGCGATGGTTAGCGCCATCAGCGAAAGATTGTCGAGGCTGAAGCCGAACAGGTACATGACGCCCAGTGTGCCAACCAACGACAGGGGAACCGACAGGCTCGGGATCAGCGTGGCGCGCGCGCTGCGCAGGAAGACGAAAATGACCAGCACGACGAGGATGATCGAGAGCGTCAGCTCGTATTCGACGTCGCGCACGGAGGCGCGGATGGTCGTGGTGCGGTCGGTCAGCACCTTCACGTCGACGGCGTTCGGCAGCGAGGCCTGGAGCTGCGGCAGCAGCGCCTTGATGCGGTCGACCACGTCGATGACATTGGCGCCGGGCTGGCGCTGGATGTTGAGGATGATCGCCGGCGTGCTGTTCATCCAGGCGGCAAGTCGGTTGTTCTCGGTGGCGTCGACCACGTCGGCCACATCGCTTAGCCGCACCGGTGCGCCATCCTTGTAGGCGACGATCAGCGAACGGTATTCGTCGGCGCTCTTCAGCTGGTCGTTGGCATTGATGGTGTAGGCGCGCGACGGCCCGTCGAAATTGCCCTTCGGCGTGTTGACGTTGGCGCTGCCCAAAGTGGTGCGCAAATCGTCGAGGTTGAGGCCATAGGCGGCGAGCTTGCGCGGATCGGCCTGGACACGCACCGCCGGCCGCTGGCCGCCGCTGAGGCCGACCAGGCCGACGCCCGGCAGCTGCGATATCTTCTGCGCCAGCCTGGTGTCGGCAAGCTGCTGCACGTCGCGCAGCGGCATGGTGGCCGAGGTCAGGCCGAGGGTGAGCACCGGCGCGTCGGCCGGATTGACCTTGGCGTAGATGGGCGGCGCCGGCAGGTCTGCCGGCAAAAGATTACCGGCCGCGTTTATGGCCGCCTGAACCTCCTGCTCGGCGACATCGAGCGATATCGCCAGGCTGAACTGCAGCGTGATGACCGAGGATCCGGCCGAACTGACGGAGTTCATCTGGTTGAGGTTGGCGATCTGGCCGAGCTGGACTTCCAGCGGTGCCGTGACCGAGGACGTCATGACGTCAGGGCTGGCGCCGGGATAGAAGGTCTGCACCTGGATGGTGGGGTAGTCGACCTCGGGCAGGGCCGAGACGGGTAGATAGCGATAGGCCAGCAGGCCCGACAGCATGATGGCGACCATGAACAGCGATGTCGCCACCGGCCGCAGGATGAAGGCGCGCGACGGGCTCATTGCTGCTGCCCGGACTCCGCGTGACGATGCCTGCGGCCCTGGCCCTTGCGCTTGCCCGTGTCATCCGGCTTTGGCGCATCCGATGCGGGCTGGTCCGGCGCCGACGCCTGTGACTGAGGCGCTGTCCCGGCGGGCGTGGCAGCCGATGCCGGAGGTGACTGCGCCGAGACTGGTGCCGAGGGCTGTGCCGGGGCCGGCGCATCCTGCTGAAGGTTGACATGGGCGCCGTCGCGGAGCTTGTCGGCGCCGTCGACGACGACACGGTCGCCGGGGTTCAGGCCGGCGAGGATCTCGACGTGTTCGCCATTGGTGACGCCAAGCGTGACCTTGCGCACGGCGACCGTGCTGTCGGGGTTGACCAGATAGACGAAGGTGCCGGGCAAGCCGCGCTGGATCGCCGCGATCGGGGCGATCGCCACGTCCTTGTGCTCGTCGACGAGAAGCGCGACGTTGACGAACTGGTTCGGGTAGAGGACGCGCGTCTCGTTGGCGAAGCCCGCCCGCAGCTTGATGGTGCCGGTGCTCGGGTCTATCTGGCTGTCGAAGGTTTCGAGCTGGCCGTCGGCGAGCTTCTTGGCTCCGGCGCGGTCGAAAGCCGATGTGGGCAAAGTGGCTCCCTGCTGCATGCGCTGCGCGACCGCGGGCAATTCATCCTCGGGCACGGTGAACAACACACTGATCGGCTGGACTTGCGTGAGGATGACGATGCCGTTGGCATCGCCAGGGGTGACGTAGTTGCCCTGATCGACCTGGCGCAGCCCGGCCCGTCCGTCGACGGGAGCCAGGATGCGGCAATAATCCAGATTGAGGGTGGCGGTCTGTATCATCGCCTGGTCGACCTGGACGGAACCCTGGTCCTGCGCGACAAGGGCGACCTGCGCGTCGAGGGTCTGCGGTGTCGCCGTCCCCTGCGCCACCAGTTTCTGGTCGCGGACGAGGTCGAGCTGGGCATCCCTGAGCATGGCCTGGTCGCGCACCAGCTGGCCCTGGGCCTGGGCGAGCGCCGCCTGATAGGGGCGGGGATCGATCTCGGCCAGCAGGTCGCCCTTCTTGACGTCCTGGCCCTCCTTGAAATTCACCTGGATGAGCCGGCCGGTGACCTGCGGCTTGACGGTGACGGTGGAGAGCGAGGTCACCGTGCCGAGCGCATTGAGGGTGACGTCTATCGTGCCCTTTTCGACGGCGGCGGAGCCGATCGTCGTCGGCTGCGCGCCGCGTCTGCCGCCGGGTTGCCTCGCCTCGACATGCGGACGCTGATAGAGATAGGCGGCGGTTGCGGCGACAATGGCAATGAAGATCAGCCACGGGATCCAGCGACGCGATCGGCGTGGCGCGACGGTCGTCTGCAGGGGCATTTCCAATTGCTGGTCCATGGCGGCATTCTTTCACCCCCATCCACCAATATGGCCGAAGCCTGGCGAAGTCGAATTAACAGTTGGACAGGTTTGGCGCGGCCTCGCGGACCGCTCAATCACACGGGATTGCGGCTCACTCGGCCGCTTGAACGCGGCTCGCCTGGATGAGGGCGCGGATCTCCGACCTGCAGGAGCCGCAATTGGTGCCGGCCTTCAGCGCGCCGCCGATGGCTTCGACGGTGGTGCAGCCGGCTGCCACTGCCGCCACGATCTGGTTGGCTCCGACGCTGAAACAGGAGCAGACGGTCGCGCCCGCGTCCGGCCGTTCGGCACCGGCACGACCGGCGACGATCCTGAAGCGCTCGCGCTGGCTGGCCTGGACCTCTTCGAGCTGTTCGGCCGCCCAGCCGCGCGATACCGCGACCGGGCCCCGGGCGACGAACAAAGCACCCGTGAGGTGCTCACCGTCGAAGGCGGCGATGCGGTGCTGGCCGGCGTCGCGGTCGTGATAGGCGAGCATTTCGGCCGAGGGGGCCTCGAAGAGCGAGCCGGCGAAGGCTGTCCAGTCGGCGTCGTCGTTGGCAAAGGCAAGTTCAACCCGCCATCCGCCCCGGCACCTGGCAACCGCCCAGTAGTCAGCGGCAATCGCCTCGGGACGGCGGCGCATCACGGCGAACGCAAAGGCCTTTGCGACAAATTTCTCGATGCGGGCCGCGACATGTTTCAGCGCCGGCTGGCCTGAGACCGGATCGATGAGCGGTGCGGTCAATGCGTCGAGCCGGCCTTTTGCCGCGAACTGATCGGTCCAGTGCATCGGTGCGAAGACGCTGCCTTGGCGCTGGCGTGGCGTGATCAGGGCGCGGACCAGTACGTCGCCGCGCGGGCTGGAGATACGCACGATGTCGGCGTCGCCGATGCCGTGGTGCTGCGCGTCCAGGGGATGGATTTCGACAAAGGGCTCGGCGATGTGCTGGGACAGGCGCGGGCTTTTGCCGGTGCGCGTCATCGTGTGCCAATGGTCGCGGATGCGGCCGGTGTTGAGGATGAGCGGGAAGTCGGGGGTGGTGCGGGTTTCCGTCGTGGGACGGATGGCGATGAAGCGGGCTTTGCGGTCGGCTGTGTAGAAATGGCCGTTGGCGAAGAAACGGGTGGGGTGCTGCTCTGTCGTGCCGCCTCCTGGGCTCGGCGCTGGCCATTGGAACGGCGCCAGCCTTGCATAGCCCTCAGCATCAATTCCGGCATAAGCCCCAATATCGAAGTCCCGCCCACCATCATTCTCGAACCCCGACAGCGCGGCGTGCTCGCCAAAGATCTCCGCCGGCGTCTCGTGCGCGAACGCCTCGCCAAAACCCATCCGCCGCGCCACCTCCGCGATGATCCACCAGTCGGGCCTCGCCTCGCCGGGCGCCGACAGAAACGACCGCTGGCGCGAGATGCGGCGCTCGGAGTTGGTGACGGTGCCGTCCTTTTCGCCCCAGGCGGCGGCGGGCAGCCGGACATGGGCGTGACGCACTGTGTCGGTGCTGGCGAGGACATCCGAAACCACGACGAACGGGCAAGCCTTGATTGCTGCTTCGACGGCGTCCGCGTCCGGCATCGAATCGACCGGGTTGGTGGCCATGACCCACAGCGCCTTGATGCGCCCGTCGGCCACGCCTTGAAACATCTCGACGGCCTTCAGCCCGGGCTTTTGCGCGATGCCGGGCGCATTCCAGAAGCGCTGGACGCGGTCGCGGTGTTCGGGATTTTCGATCTCCATATGGGCGGCGAGCATGTTGGCCATGCCACCGACCTCGCGGCCGCCCATGGCGTTGGGCTGGCCGGTCACCGAGAACGGGCCGGCTCCCGGTTTGCCTATGCGGCCGGTGGCGAGATGGCAGTTGATGATGGCGTTGACCTTGTCGGTGCCGGACGACGACTGGTTCACGCCCTGGCTGTAGACGGTGACCGTCTTCGCGGTCGCGGCGAACAGGCTGTAGAAACCGCCGAGCTCGTCTTCGCTGAGGCCTGTGGCAGCGGCAACCCCGGCAAGGTCAAGCGCCGATGCGGCGAAAAGAGCTTGCCCGAAGCCGGTCGTGTGCGCCGTGATATAGGCGCGGTCGAGTGCATTGTGCTGGCCGAGCCAGGCGAGCAGGCCTGTGAACAGAGCGACATCGCCATCGGGCGCGATCGCCAAATGCATGTCGGCGATATCAGATGTCATGGTGCGGCGCGGATCGACCAGCACGATCTTCATCTCCGGCCGCTTTTCTCGGGCAGCGGCGATGCGCTGGTAGAGCACGGGGTGGCACCAGGCGAGGTTGGAGCCGACCAGCACGATGAGGTCGGCGCGTTCCAGATCCTCATAGGTTCCCGGCACCGTGTCGGAGCCGAAGGCGCGGCGGTGGCCGGCGACGGACGAGGCCATGCACAGCCGCGAATTGGTGTCGATGTTTGCCGAGCCGACGAAACCCTTCATCAGCTTGTTGGCGAGGTAGTAATCCTCGGTCAGCAGCTGACCCGAGACATAGAAGGCGACCGCATCCGGTCCGTGCTCGGCGATGGTTTGCGAGAAGGTCGAAGCGACGTGGTCGAGCGCCTCGTTCCAGCCTGTCCGGCGGCCGTGGATTTCGGGATGAAGCAGCCTGCCGTCGAGGCCGATGGTCTCGGCCAGTGCCGAGCCCTTGGAGCAGAGCCGGCCGAAATTCGCGGGATGATCGGGGTCGCCGCGGACGGACACTTGCCCGTCCGCGGCGACCTTCGCCAGCACGCCGCAGCCCACCCCGCAATAGGGGCAGGTGGTCCTCACCTCGCGTGCTGCGTCGATCTCCATGGTCAGGCGGCGCAGCTCGCCAGCGCTTCCAGCGCCAGGAACAGGCGCTCGCCCTCGACCTTGACTGGGATGGTGCGCACCGCGCCCTCATCGGCGCCGAGCGCCTTGCCTGTCTCCAGCGAGATCACCCAATTGTGCAAGGGGCAGGTTACCGCCGCGCCATGGACGATGCCTTGGCTCAGCGGCCCGCCCTTGTGCGGGCAATGGTCGTCGATGGCATAGACCTGATCGTCCTGGGTGCGGAAGACCGCGACCTTGCCTTGCGGGGTGGCGACACAGCGCGCACCGCGGCGGGGGATGTCGGAGAGGGAGCCGATGGCGATCCAGTTCATTGGGCTCACTCCGCCGCCTGCGCAAACCCGACCGAAGCCATCGGCCGGAATTCGTGCTTGTCCTTGCCGGAGACGCGTTCCGACCATGGATCGACCTGGGCGAATTTCTGGGAAAAGACGAAGCGGTCGTAGTAGGCCTTGCGCTTCTCGCCATCGTCCATGATCTGGCGCTTGATCTCGGGGATGCCGATGCGCTTGGCCCATTTGTAGATGCGCTCGAGATAGCGGCCCTGCTCGCGGTACATCTGCGTCAGCGCCACGATGTGCTCCAGCGCCTCGTCTTCTGTCTTCACAAGGCCGAGCACTTCGGTGCCCTTGATGTCGAGGCCGGCGGCACCGGCGAAATGAATCTCGTAGCCTGAGTCGACGCAGATGACGCCGACATCCTTGCAAGTCGCCTCGGCGCAGTTCCTCGGACAGCCCGACACCGCCATCTTGACCTTGGCCGGGGTCCACGAGCCCCACATGAATTTCTCGATACGGATGCCGAGCCCCGTCGAATCCTGCGTGCCGAAGCGGCACCAGTCGGAGCCGACGCAGGTCTTCACCGTGCGCAGGCCCTTGGCATAGGCATGGCCGGAGACGAAGCCGGCCTGGCCGAGATCGGCCCACACCGCCGGCAAATCTTCCTTGCGGATGCCCAGCATGTCGATGCGCTGGCCGCCGGTGACCTTGACCATCGGGATCTCGAACTTGTCGACGACATCGGCGATGGCGCGCAGTTCGGCGGCATTGGTGACGCCGCCCCACATGCGCGGCACCACCGAATAGGTGCCGTCCTTCTGGATGTTGGCATGCACCCGCTCATTGATGAAGCGCGACTGGTAGTCGTCGGCATAGTCGTCCGGCCAATCGCAGACGAGATAGTAGTTGAGCGCCGGCCGGCATTTGGCGCAGCCGCAGGAGGTCTTCCATTCCAGCTCCTGCATGACGGCGGGAATGGTCTTCAGGTGCTTGGCCTTGATCAGCCGGCGCACCTCGTCGTGGCCGAGCGTGGTGCAGCCGCACATCGGTTGCACGGCCGCAGGGTTGTAGGTGTCGCCGAGGGTCAGCACCATCAGCTTCTCGACCAGCCCGGTGCAGGAGCCGCAGGAGGCCGACGCCTTGGTGTGGGCGCGCACATCGTCGAGCGCGGTCAGGCCCTTGGCCGTGATCGCGCCGGTGATCTTTCCCTTGCAAACGCCGTTGCAGCCGCAGATTTCCGCATCATCCGGCAAGGCTGCAACGGCCGCCATAGGGTCCAGCGGGGCACCCCCCTGGTATGACTGGCCGAAGATCAACGTATCGCGCATTTGCGAAATATCGGTCTGCTTCTTCTTGAGATCGTTGAACCAGGCGCCATCGGCCGTCTCGCCATAGAGCACGGTGCCGATGATGCGGTCGTCCTTGAGCACCAGCCGCTTGTAGACGCCGGCCGAGGCGTCGCGCAGCACGATCTCCTGGCGGTCGTCGCCATCGGCGAAGTCGCCGAGCGAGAATAGCTCGATGCCGGTGACCTTGAGCTTGGTCGGCGTGTCCGAATGGACGAAGGCAGCGGTCTCGTCGCCGGCAAGCTGGCTCGCCGCAACGCGCGCCATTTCGTAGAGCGGTGCGACCAGCCCGTAGACCATGCCGTTGACCTCGGCGCATTCGCCGAGCGCGTAGATGTCGGGGTCGTTGCTGCGCATGCCGGCATCGACGACGATGCCTCTGTTGACGGCGATGCCTGCCTCCTTCGCCAGCGCCGCATTCGGCCTTATGCCGACGGCCATGACCACCAGCGTCGCCGGTATGATGGTGCCGTCGGAGAGTTCCACCTGCTCCACCTTGCCATTGCCCGTGATCGCCTGCGTATTGGCCTTGGTGATGACCTTGATGCCGCGTTGTTCCACCGCGCGCTGCAGGAGGTAGCCGGCGGCCGGATCGAGCTGGCGCTCCATCAGCGTCGGCATGACATGCAACACGGTGACGTCCATGCCCTGTGCGTTGAGACCCGCCGCCGCCTCCAGGCCGAGCAGGCCGCCGCCGATAACCACGGCCTTGGCCCGCGACTGCGCGGCGAGCATCATGGCGCGGACGTCGTCGAGATCGCGATAGGTCAGCACGCCGGGCAGATTGTGGCCGGGCACCGGAATGATGAAGGGCACCGAACCGGTGGCGATGACGAGCTTATCGTAAGGTTCGGTGACACCGTGATCGGAGGTGACGGTCTTCGCCTGCCGGTCGATGGCGACAATCTTGTGGCCCTTGTAGAGGGTGATGCCGTGCTTGATGTACCAGCCGTCACCGTGGATGATGATCTCCTCATAATCCTTCTCGCCCGACAGCACCGGCGACAGCATGATGCGGTCGTAGTTCACGCGCGGCTCGGCGTTGAAGATGGTGACCTGGTAGCGGCTGGGCGCCTTTTCCAGCAGATGCTCCAGCATGCGCCCGGGGGCCATGCCGTTGCCGATGATGACGAGTTTCTCGGTCATGTCCGGTCTCACTCTGCCGCGTAGGAAAGGGGTGACGCTTCGGCAGAAGCCGCGCGCTGCATCCTGCGGATGGAAAAGTGCATCCAGGCAAAGCCTGTGACGACGATGACGAAGAGCAGCATGAAGCAGCTCGACCACACGCCCGTGAGGTCGTTGAGCGCGCCGAAGGCGATCGGCAGGATGAAGCCGCCGAGTCCACCGATCATGCCGACCACGCCGCCGACCGCCCCAACGCTCTGCGGATAGTAGGCGGGGATATGCTTGTAGACGGCGGCCTTGCCGAGGCTCATGAAGAAGCCGAGCACGCAGGCGACGGCGATGAAGGCGAGCGGGCCGATCTCGAAATGGAAGGCGATCGGACCGCTAATGCCGCGCACGACGTAATCTGCCGAGGGGAGAGACAGAACGAGAGTCGCGACGGCACTGACCACGAAGGTCCAGTAGAGCACGGTGCGGGCGCCGATCCGGTCGGACAGCACGCCGCCATAGGCGCGGAAGACGCTCGCGGGAATCGAATAGGCGGCGCCGATCATGCCGGCGGTCGCAAGGCCGAAGCCGTAGACGCCGATCAGGTAACGCGGCAGCCACAGCGACAGCGCAACGAACGCGCCGAAGGCGAAGAAATAGTAGAAGGCGAAGCGCCAGACCTGCAGGTTCTTGAGAGGCGCGAATTCCTGCCAGAAGCTTCTGGTCGGTGCTGCCTTGCCGGCGCGGCGCTCGCGGATGACCGGATCGTCGCCGGTGGTGAACCAGAAGATGGCGGCCATGACGACGAGCGCGGCGGCCCAGATCAGCGCCACCGACTGCCAGCCCCAGGAGAGCAGCACGAAGGGCGCCAGGAACTTGGTTACAGCGGCCCCAACATTGCCGGCGCCGAAGATGCCGAGGGCCGTGCCCTGCCTGTCTGCGGGGAAGAAGCGCGAGACATAGGACACGCCGACGGCGAAAGAGCCGCCGGCGAGTCCGACGCCGAGTGCGGCAACCAGCATCTGCCCATAGGTGTGCGCAAAGGCCAGCAGGAAGGTCGCGACCGCGGCGGCAAGCATGGTCGCGGTGTAGACCAGCCGTCCGCCATAGCGGTCGGTCCAGACGCCGAGCACCATGCGCACGAGCGAGCCGGTCAGGATCGGCGTGCCGACGAGCAGGCCGAACTCGGTCTCGTTCAGCCCGAGTTCCTGCTTTATGCGCACGCCAATGATCGAGAAGATCGTCCACACCGCGAAGCAGACGGTGAAGGCGATGGTGGACATCACGAGCGCCTGCCGGGGAGCACTGTCCTGGCTGGGCGCGGCTGCGAGATTTGCGGTCATTGTCTGGCTCCGTTTTGCGGCGTGGGAGGCGCGGCGAATGTTTTGTGGGTCAATGATCAGCGGCGCGGCACCGATGCATGCAACGAGACCGAGCCCGCCGCGGCCAGGTTCTTGCTTTCAGTCTTGGCGCTGGCGGGAAATAAAAGGAACGCGGCGGTGAATAGCGCCGCAGTCAGCGCGCTGCTGACGAGAAAGTCGCGGCGGGTGAAATCCTTCAGCGTCGTGGCCGTTCCGATCCGTACTGTCATCGTCGTCTCCGCCTGGCACCACTTGGGATCGGTGCCGCCGATTGCGTGAAAACAAAAAAGCCGCCGGCCAGGTCTTCGCGCCCGAGAGACCGGGAGCGCGTTTTGACCTGAGCGGCAGCTTTGCCTGTGGCGCCCGCCATTGGACGCCTGTTCCGTGACCCATAAAGGGCCTGGTTATTTCAATGCAGGAACCGTGCCAGTTTAGATTGAAAGGAAAAACATAAATGAAATCAGCGATTCTTGTCCGTCGAGGGCGTGGAGCGCTACATGGCGAGCAGGCCAAAGATTGTTCATGAGGACCATTGTGCGCACAATTTTTGTGCAATGCACAAGAGTGGCGCGGAAATGATCAGGCTTCCGTGCGGACCGATTTCTGGCGCGCTATGTAGGTGTTGATCTCGTCGGGATCGAAGATCTGGCCGTCGAAGAAACCGTCCGGGCCGAGCACCAGGCCGGCGCCGGTCGCGCCGACGGCGGTTGCGGCCTTGAGCGCGCCCTCGACCTTGGCGTTGGCGCCGGGAAGCGCGACACCGAGCGGCTTCAGCGCCGAGCGGTAGAGATCGGGCCGGTAGCAGTCGCGCGCTATGGCGAGATTGCCGGGCGTGTGGGCGACATGTCCCCAGCGCACCATCTGCGTGTAGAACCACAGCGCATGGCTCTTCCACGGAAAGTTCGCCGCCTTGTCGAAAGGCAGGAAGAAGTCGTCGATATCTCGCTCCGCCCCGCCGCCCAATTGCAGATGGCCGGTCAGGATCGGCATCTGCACCGCCGGCGGCTGGCCGAGGAAGCCGGGCTGCGCCATCACCGCGGCCAATTCGGCGTGGTTGGCCGGATCCTGGCACCAGCGCGCCGAATGGTGCAGCGCGCGCAGCAGCGCCGCCAGCGCCTCGGGATTCTCGTCGGCCCAGGCCTTGCGCACGCCGATCACCTTCTCCGGGCTGTTGCGCCATATCTGCGCCTTGACGGTGACGATATGGCCGGTGCCGGCGGCGACCGCGGCGCTGTTCCAGGGCTCGCCGACGCAGTAGCCGTCGATGCGCCCGGTGGCCAGCGCATCGGCCATGAAGGGCGGCGGCACAATGACGATCTCGATTTCGCGGTCTGGGTCGATGCCGCAAGCGGCCAGCCAGTAGCGCAGTTCGTAATTGTGCCCGGAATGCGGATGCACGACGGCAAAGCGCAGCGGTTCGCGGCCCGCGACCGCCCGATCGCGAATAAATGCGCGCAGTGCCGCGCCCGCGCGCGCGGGATCGAGATCGGCTTCGGCACCATGCGCCGCCATGCCGGCCCAGACAGCGTTGGAGACGGTGACGCAATTGCCGCCGAGCCCGAGCGAGAACGGCACGATGGTCTCGGAAGCGAGCGGCGTCAGCCCGAGATTGCAGGCGAGCGGCATGGGCCCCAGCATATGCGCGAGATCGAAGTGGCCGATGGCGATGCGGTCGCGGATGTTGGCCCAGGAGGTTTCGCGGTGCAGCGTCAGCCCAATGCCTTCGCGGGCGGCGAAACCAAGCTCGCTGGCGGCGACCAGCACGGCGCTGTCGAAAAGCGGCATGAAGCCGGCGGTGATCTGGTGCCTCATGCTCATTCGTCCTCCGCCGGCCCCAGCAGCCCGGCCGCCGTCACCAGGCTCTGGGCGATGTCGCTGATCTTGCGGTTCTGGTTCATCGCCGTCTTGCGCAGCAGCGTGTAGGCGGCCTCTTCGGAGAGGCCGCGCGACTTCATCAGAATGCCCTTGGCGCGATCGATGACCTTGCGGCCCTCAAGTTCACTGCGCGCCTCTTCCAGTTCGCGCGCCATGCGCGAGAAGGCATTGAAGCGGCTCACCGCCATGTCGAGGATCGGCTTGACGCGCTCTTGCCGCAGACCGTCAACGACATAGGCGGACACGCCGGCATCGACCGCGGCCTCGATCGAGGCCTGGTCGGAGCGGTCGACGAACATGGCGATCGGGCGCTTCACGGCGCGCGACAGCTGGAACATGTTTTCGAGCATATCGCGGTTGGGGTTTTCGAGATCGATGACGATGACGTCGGGTTCGATCTCGGCAATCCGCCGGGCAATGCCGGTCACGTCATGGATGACAGTGACAAGCTGATGGCCGGCCTCGCGCAGGCCGGCCTCGATGATCGAGGCGCGGATGCGATTTTCATCGATCACCAGGACGGCTAGGGAGGATCGGACCATGCCTGCATTGTGGGCAAGGCCGAGAAATTGTGCAATGCGGCATAGCACGTCGGTTGAAGGAGCGTGGCTATGCCGCACTATCGCTTGCCGCTGAATCGCCTGTGAAAACGGCGCGGCGCTTTTATTTCATGGGTAGATCAGCCGCAGACGCGGACCTGCTCGATCACCTTGTGGTGGTGGCGCCAGTGCTTGACCAGTTCGATATGGCAGCGGTGATGGCGGTGGCGTCGATAGTCGCCATTGTAGTTGCCATCATACTGCACGCTCTGGTCGTCGCCATACTGGTTGTCGTAATTCTGCCGGTGATGGCGGCGAACGACAATCTGGCCGTTGTCGGACTGATCGTCCGATGAATATTGGTTGCCATCGTCGGATTGGATAATCACGCTTGCGGCTTGCGTCGGCGCAATGACTGCGGCTGTGGCGGCCAATGCCACCATGGAAGCCAGAAATAGCTTTTTCACGTCTCGTCCTCCTGTGGTTCAGTGCGTATCAACTCGCGGAGAGAATTAGCGTTCCAAAATGAATCGCGGCGCTTTTCGAAGCCGGGACGACAAGTCGGTTCTACAGGCGAACGAAGGCCGTGAGCGGGAGATGGTCGGAGGCGACGCGCGAAAGCGGCGTGTCGTGCGCTTCCACGGCTGCGATCATCCCGTGCCGGTTGGTCATGATCCTGTCGAGCGCCAAAAGCGGCAGGTTCGAGGGGAAGGTGGGAACCGCCGGTGGCTGCGGCCCGAACGTCGCGTGCAGCGTGTTGAGCGCCGAGCGGTTGCCGAGCCGCCATTCATTGAGGTCGCCAAGCAGCAAGGTCGGCTTTTCGTCCGGGCTGCTCATGAGATCGAGCACGACACGGGCCTGCTGCGAGCGCGAATGGCGCAGCAGGCCGAGATGGGCGGCGATAATGCGCAGCGTCTCGCTCCCGTTCAATTCGATCTCCGCCACCACCGCACCGCGCGGCTCCAGGCCCGGAAGCCTGATCTGATGCACGTCGCGGACGACGCCCTTCTTGAACAGGAGGACATTGCCGTGCCAGCCATGGCCCTTGCCGGTGGCCGAAATCGGCACCGGCACCAGGCCGGTTTCCCGCTCGAGGCGAGGCAGATCCAGCAGGCCATCACGGTCGCCGAAACGGTTGTCCGCCTCTTGTAGCGCGATCACGTCGGGGTCGATTTCGCGAATGACGCGGCTGGTGCGCTCTGGATCGAACTTGCGATCGACGCCGATGCATTTGTGGACGTTGTAGGAGGCGACCAAAGTTCCAGTGGCGGCGGTCGCCTTGTGCGCAGCCGCGTTTGCCTTGCGCATCCGCCTGTCGCGAATGGTCAAAAGCATGCTCGCCGGGAGGCTACGCCCGCTCATCCGCATCACATGTTCGCCATTTCAGCCGCTCTCACCACACACCTCAAATAGAGCCTTTGCGTCTATGTTCCATGACCGACGTCAAACTATTCGGCAAACACGTCTTTCTATTAAAGCCAGGGGTTCTAGAGATAGGGCGATCCCAGCCACAGAATACGATCGAACAGCCGGATGATGAATGGCCGAGCCCGCAAGGAGTCCAGCGTGACGGGAACGGCCGCTTCGATCGCCGATCCGATCCGGGCTTCGATCTTGCGGGCAAAGCCTGCGTCGAGGACCTCCAGATCGATCTCGAAGTTCAACCGCAGCGACCGGGCATCGAGGTTGGACGAGCCGACATAGGCCCACACGCCGTCGATCGAAAGCAGCTTGGAATGGTCGAATGGGCCTTCCGTGCGCCATATGCGGCAATAATTCTTCAGGATCTGGTCGAATTGCGCGGTCATGGCGCGGTCGACGAGGAAGAGATTGTTGACCGCCGGCACCACTACATCGATCTCGACGCCGCGCCGGGCGGCGGTGATCAAGGCGCTGATCAGTTCGCGGTCCGGCAGGAAATAGGGCGACATCAAACGGATCGACTTGCGCGCCACCGAGAAGGCGCCGATCAGCAGCTTGTGATTGGTCTCGTTGCTGGCATCCGGCCCGGATGCGACCGCCCGCACCAGCATCGGCTGGCCGGGGGCCGGCGACAGCGGGGCAATTCGCCAGGCATCGCCCTTCAACGCTTCGTTGGTGGCGAAGCGCCAGTCTTCGGCAGCGACCGAGAACAGGTCGGCGACGACAGGTCCGGTGACCTTGAAATGCGTGTCCCTGGCGCTGTTGGAGCCTGCGAACTCAGCCGAAAATCCCTTGCGGATGTTCATGCCGCCGGTGAAGACAACCGTGCCGTCGACCACCAGGATCTTCCGATGGGTTCTGAGATTGGCGTAGGGCAGGCGCAGGCCCATGACGATATTGCCGTTGAAGACATCGGCGGGGATGTTGGCGCGGCGCAGATGGCCGAGGATGCTGGGAACGGAGTAACGGGCACCGACGGCGTCGATCAGCACGCGAACGGTAACGCCGCGCACGACGGCACCGGCCAGCGATTCGACGAAAAGCAGGCCGACGGCGTCATTGTCGAAAATATAGGTCTCGAGCAGGACGCTGCGCTCGGCGCCATCGATCGCCGCGCACATGGCGGCATAGGCCTCGTCGCCGGTCTCCAGCACGTCGATGGCGTTGCCTGGGTTGAGCGCGCGCCGCGCCACCCTGTCGCCCAGCGTCCGCAGGCCGGTGAAGCGCTGACCGTAGCGCTCGACGATCAAGGCTTCTTCTGCGGCGATGTCGCGCTCATGCTTGGAGGACACCGCGTCGCCGGCAAGCGGGCGCTGCGCGGTGATCGTGGCGCGACGGATGCGGTTGATGCCGGCGACGGCATAGATCAGCACGCCGAGGATCGGTGACAGCACCATCACGCCGACCCAGCCGGTGGCTGCGCGCACATCTTCCTTGGTCATGACGGCATGGGCAATGCCGACGGTCGCCATGACCACCGAGATGATCGCCAGGATTTGGGTCCAATGAGTCGCAATGGTCTCGAACATTGCCGGGACTATCCAGCGAGCGGTTGCAGAAGGCAATGCGGCCGGTTCATGCCGCGCATTCGCCGGGTGGCGGTCGCGACCTGGGTGGGGAGATCTAGTCCCAGGCAGAGTTTGAACCGATGAAGTTCCTCTGAACTCCCGCCTGGGAAAACCAACTTGACGCGAGGGAAAGCATAGAGATGCCTGGTCCGGCATCGTCCTGGTCGTCCAGGGCTTCCTGTACTTTGGTACCACATCTGTTGTATATCAGGGGGAACGAAATTAGCGGTATAACACTTTAATTGGAGGCGGGGGGAGCGCCGAATGATGAGATTCAACTTCAAGGGGCCTCCCCGGGGGGATGCCGACATGTCGGTCCAGTGCCAGGGCCAGTTGCTGCCTTTCGTCCAGGAAATCGTCCAGGCGGCGGTCGCGGCCGGCTGGAATCGGGACGATGTCCTCCTGGCCTTTGTCGAACTCACCTGGGATCTGTACGAGAAGCGTCGCGGTGATCCGTAGCCGCCGCTCGTGACCTGTTGGCTCGGCGCCCCATCTTGCCTAGCCGCCGATTTCGGTGCCAAAAAAAACGAAGCAATGGATTCTCGGAAGCCTCGCCACGGCTGATAAACGAAACTCGGGCATGGCGAACACCTGCCGTTCCCGTGGAATGGAATGCTCGTCAACTTCTTCGGTCGGTCATTTTTTCTGTCTTTTCGCGAATAAGAATTTTTCTTTGCGCATGGGAGTTCTTCCCTAGCCGGGACGCCTGCGTTACGTTGGTTCCGGGTTCGGGCAAAGGGGATTTCAGGCGGCGGCAAGGCGGCTGAGGCGACGCGAATGAAAAATGCGGGCGAAGCTCGGGAAAGCGGCGTTTCCCGAGGCGTCGATCGGGTAGCCCGATATGTCCTGGACATCATTCCAGAAAGTGCCGGTCCCAGAAGAGCCACCGCACGTGGCAGCGTCATCCATTCCGTCCGCGGTCCCGGGTCGCAGACGTTCCTGGCCAAGGAACATTCCACGGGCATCGTGCTGAAGCCCGGACGCAAATTCAGAGCCTCGCTCGGCAGCGACAAGATCACGGAATACGATGCGCCGGTCGGATGCCTTGTCATCAATCCCGCTGGAGTCGACAGCAGCCTCACCTGGTCGCAGACCAGGGAAAACGCCGTCGTTTCCATCTCTCCCGAAGCACTGTCGGAGTTGGCTGCGCACGAATTCGATCGTTCCGATGTGGAACTTGAACCGCCTGCGTTCGGCAAGGTCGACCTGAAGGCGCTCAATATTCCCCAGATGATCACCATTCCCCAGATGATCACCGCCGAGCTGACCGGCAAGCTGCCGCCGAACGATCTCTATCTGGACTCGCTGCTCACCGTGTTCGGCGTCCATCTGCTGCGCACCTACACCGGCCGCAGCCGGCCGGCGGCGTCGGCCAAAGGCGGGCTCTCCGCCGCTGGTGCTCGGCGCGTGCGCGAGTACCTCGACGAGAATTTCGTGCGAAAGGTCATGGTCGCCGAACTGGCGTCGGTCGCCGGGGTTTCCTCCAATCATTTCATAGCAAGGTTCGCCAGCACGTTCGGCATTCCGCCGCATCGCTACCTGATCAACCTGCGCCTGGACTTCGCCGAAAAGTTACTCGTTGACGGCGAGCTAGCAATCGCCGAAATCGCCTACCTCGCCGGGTTTTCGGATCAGATTCATCTGGCCGCAACCATGAAGAAATACAGGGGCAGAACACCGACCATGACCGGATATGCGCCGGGCAGAAACTGAAAGCCTGGGATGGCAAAGTGGCAACACCTGCCGTCCGATAATCCAAGACCGGAATTTCCTACACGGCTTCCGGAGTTTTCCAAAATACGTCCGTCACCACTATGCCCCAGGCATTACCGGAGTCATTCGAAATAGCATGGAGCCTGTGCATTATTCGCCATCTGGCCGGACTGATCGAATGAACCGGAGCGACAATGCAGCAACAGCTCGATCAATCACGAACTGTTTTTGGGGGGAACGGGGAGGGCGGTCTCGGGTTGAAGTGCATCTGCGAAATATCAAGGGACCGAAAGATGCGGTCTGAAGATGGCCCTCCGGGATCGGCGTCCGGACCCGGTCCCGCGCGACTGCCGGCGCTGAACGTGAAAGGCGGCCTTTCCGCCCACAGCGCGCGCAAGGTGCAGGAATTCCTGGATCAGAATTTTACGCGCAAGATAGCGCTTGCAGAGATGGCGGCGGTTTGCGGGCTTTCATCCTATCATTTCGTGCGGGCTTTCTCCCGGACGTTCCGGGTGCCGCCGCATCAATATGTGCTTGATCTGCGGCTGGACTTCGCCGAGCGGCTGCTTGCCGAAAGCGGCATGACGATCGCCGATATCGCGCATTTGAGCGGCTTTTCGAGCCAGAGCCATTTTACTACCGTAATGAAGAAATACCGGCGATTGACGCCATTGCAGGCCCGCTTCGGCAAGCTTAATTCGAAGCTTAGGTGATATATTGATCGCTTGATTGTTTTACTTTGCCTTATTAAAGCATGAACTAAAGTAACTATCCGTTAACTCCCGCGAAGTTGCCGCAGTTTTTCTGACAAAACAGCAATTTCCTGAAATACGGCAAACCAGAATCGTGGCTTTCTGCGAGTGCTGGAATTTGTCAGACATTTCCTGGCGGCTGGCGAACGGAGAGGACCATGACCGACAATCAGATTTCGAGTGGCTCGTTTGTTCAGCATCGCGGGGCGCATTTCGCCAGGCATTGGATTGCCGGGGCTGATCCCCGCTCTCGCTCGGTTCGCCGCCGGCTGATGGCGGTCCTGCGCATGGCGCATAGCGTGCTCGGCATGCGCCGCAAGCGCCTGGGCCTGGGAGCGCTGGGCGCCGGTGGGGCGCTCGGGGCTGTGGTGGGGATCATGATCCCGCAGGCGGCGCTCGCGCAAGTTGTCATTGGCAACGGGGTTCTGACAAACGCCGCGAACTGCACGAACCCCTCCGCAGGGGTGCAAAGCATAGCGATCGGTTGTGGCAACACCGCCCCCGGCGCCGCCTCAACCGCCGTTGGCAATAACGCCCACGTGAATGGCAATAACGGAGTGGCGTTGGGCACCGGTATCACCGCTACAGGCGATGCTTCGATCGCCATTGGCTATGCGATGGGTGCCAATGGCCTCAACGCCATAGGCATAGGTGTCTTCGCGAACGCGACCGGCGTCAATGCTCTTGCCGTAGGCGGGAACGCCCGCGCACTCGTGGATGGAGCATCAGCCTTTGGCGTCAACAGCACCGCAAATGGGGCGAACGCCGTCGCCCTCGGCTCAACGGCCAGCGCTTCGGGTGGCGCCTCTGTGGCGATTGGATTGTCCTCCAACGCCTCATCGGCAAACGGTTCAGCCATAGCCATGGGCGTCGGCGCCAAGGCAAACGCTGGAGCGGGCGGCGGTTCTCCCGTTTCCATCGGCACGAATGCCAATGCAAGCGGTACCGCTCCTGCCGGCTTCACGTTCGAGGCCGTCGCGCTCGGCACAGCTTCAACCGCAACGGGGGCATGGTCGGCCGCGGTAGGCTCGAGCGCATCCGCGACCGGGACCGGGTCCAGCGCGTTCGGAACCTCCGCCACAGCGTCGGCGAACCAGTCCACGGCAATCGGTAACGGGGCGGCCGCCTCCGGTGTCGGGACCACGGCGATGGGTTACCTGGCCAAAGCAGCCGGGACGAATGCCGTTTCGGTTGGCAACCAGGCCAGCGCCGGAGGGTTGAACTCGCAAGCTCTCGGCAACGTCGCCAATGCTTCGGGCAACTTCGCGCTGGCGCTCGGCAATTCGGCCGTGTCGAGCGGAGTAGGCTCCGTCGCGGCGGGCTCAGGAGCCCAGGCCACGGGCGTGTCCGCCACCGCACTCGGCAACAACGCCGCGGCGACCGCTGCGAACGCAAGTGCGCTGGGATTGGGCGCCACTGCGGGCGGTGTAGACGGCACGGCGATCGGCAAGCAGGCCAATGCGAGCGCGCAAGACGCCATCGCCATGGGCACCACCTCAATTGCGAGTGGCACCGCCAGCACAGCGGTTGGCAACGTCGCCGTCGCCAGCGGCGCGAACGCCTCCTCGTTCGGGTCCGGCGCGAATGCCACAGGAGACAATTCCCTCGCTGCCGGCGTCAGCGCCAACGCCGGCGGACTCGACAGCACCGCTCTCGGCATCGGAACCGTAGCCAGCGCCGACAATTCCACTGCCGTCGGACGTGAAGCCCGCGCCACCGGACTCAACAGTACCGCACTCGGCCGCGGCGCCCAAAGCAGCGCCGTGAACTCCATCTCTCTCGGCGCTGGGACGAGGGCGACCGGGATAGGCGCCGTCTATGTCGGCTCAAGCACTTTTGCAACGAGCGCCAGTGGAGACAACGCTATCGGCATCGGCACGGACGTGACGGCGTCTGAGGACGACGCCATTGCAATGGGGCGCGACAGCCAGGCGACGGCAACCAACGCCATCGCTGTCGGTCTACAGTCCGCCGCGCTCTCCGCCGACTCCGTCGCCATCGGCACGGGCGCGACTACCGATGGCGGCAAGGCCGTGGCCATCGGCGCCGGCAACACAGCCTTTGGCGACGGCGCAGTCGCAATCGGCGATCCGAGTTATGCCAGCGGTACCGGCGCCTTTACCGGCGGCGCCAACAACATCGCCAACAGCGATGGCACGGCGAGCGCCACCGCGGCCAATATGGCGGCGGGCGCTGTCGCCATCGGCAACAACAACAAGGCGATCGGGCAGGGCTCCGTTGCCCTGGGCAATGGCTCGACTGCTGGTGCTGCCGGCCTTGCGGGCAATGTCGCGCTGGGCAATGGCGCGACGGCGGCTGCGAGCTCCGGCGATGTGGCGCTTGGCTCTGGCTCGGTGACCGTCGCAGCGGTGGGCACGCCCAATGCCGTGATCAACGGCACGACCTATGCCTTCCAGGGTATCAATCCGACCTCGACGGTCAGCATCGGCGCGCCGGGTGCGGAGCGCACGCTCACCAATCTGGCGGCGGGGCGGATCAGCGGGTCCTCGACCGATGCGGTCAACGGCTCGCAGCTCTTCGCCACCAACCAGGCGGTCGATGCCATCGGCACCACGCTCAACAACATCAATGTCGGCGGCGGCATCAAGTATTTCCACGCCAATTCGGCCCTGCCGGATTCCCAGGCCCTTGGAACGAATTCCGTCGCTGTCGGACCCAACGCCGTGGCCAACAATGCTGGTGACGTCGCGATCGGCCTGAATTCGACGTCAGGAGCAACGACCAATGTCGGCGGAGCCACGATCGGCGGCGTGAACTACGCCTTCGCCGGCGGCACGCCGGCGGGCGCCTTCTCGGTCGGGTCGGCCGGCGCCGAGCGTCAGATCCAGAACGTCGCGGCCGGACAGTTGAATGGCGGCTCGACCGACGCGGTCAACGGCTCGCAGCTCTTCGCCACCAACCAGCAGGTGACCGCCAACACCACAGCCATCGCCAATATCGGCAGTGGTGTCACCAATCTTGGCAACACGATCAACAACATCGCCGGCGACACCTCGACCGCCTATACCGACGCCAATGGCATAGGCATCCGCTACGCCCGCACCAACGAGGCCGGGCTGGCGCAAACCGATTCCTTCGCGCAAGGGGTAGGCTCCACCGCCGTCGGCTACCAGGCGACCGCGACCGGCGTCAGCGGGCTGGCGCTCGGCCGCGACACACTGGCCAGCATTGACGGCAGCGTGGCGCTTGGTTCGGGTTCCGTGTCCGACCGGGCCGTGGCGCCCGCAACCGGCCAGATCGCGGCCGGTCCTTCCAACTTCATCCAGTACAACACCAGCGACAAGACGCTGCTCGGCGCCGTGTCGGTCGGCACCGCCACGTCCTACCGCCAGATCACCAATGTGGCTGACGGCACGCAGGCGCAGGATGCCGTCACCGTGCGCCAGCTGCAGGGTGTGATCGCCTCTGTCTCGGCGACGTCGACCAAGTATTTCCACGCCAATTCGGCGGCCGGCGACTCGCTCGCGGTGGGTGCCGAGTCGGTCGCTGTCGGCCCGACGACGGTCGTCAACGGCGACAATGGCGTCGGCATCGGCAACGGCGCCATTGTCGACCAGACAGCACCGGGCGGCACGGCCATCGGCCAGAACGCCCATGTCATGCTGGCCGACGGACTGGCCCTCGGCACCAATTCGCTGGCGTCCGGCATCCAGTCGGTGGCGCTTGGCGCCGGCGCCCAAAGCACCTTCATCAACAGCGTCGCGCTGGGCTCGCAGTCCATCACCACGGTCGGCGCCCAGGCCGGCTACACGGCCTTTGCACTCACCGCCCCACAGACCTCGTTCGGCGAAGTGTCGATCGGCGCCGCGGGAGCCGAACGCAAGCTCACCAATGTCGCGGCGGGCTCGGCCAATACCGATGCGGTCAACGTCTCCCAGCTTAAGGGCGTGTCGCAAAACGTCGCCAATCTGTTCGGCGGCAGCACCACGGTCAATCCCGACGGGTCTATCACCGGACCGACCTATACCATCCAGGGCAACACTTACTCGACCGTCTATGAGGGGTTCACGGCCGTCAACAACGCGCTGACCAACATCAGCAATGGCGGCGGCATCAAGTATTTCCACGCCAATTCGACGCTGGCCGACTCCACCGCCAGCGGCACAGACAGCGTGGCGATAGGGCCGGCCAGCGTGGCCAGCGGCACCAACAGCCTTGCCGCCGGCAATGGCTCGACGGCCACGGGCCAAGGCGCGGTGGCGCTCGGCCAGGGCGCCAAAGCCAACAACGCCAATGACGTGGCGTTGGGTTCGGGCTCGGTGACGCAGACCGCGGTCGGCACCTCCAGCACCGTCATCAACGGCAAGACCTACGCCTTCGCTGGCACCACCCCGATCGGGACCGTCAGCGTCGGCGACGCAGGCGCCGAGCGCACGATCACCAATGTCGCCGCCGGACGGGTCAACGCCGGCAGCACCGACGCGATAAACGGCTCGCAGCTCTACGCCACCAACACGGCGGTCGAGGATTTGAAATCGGGCCTTGGATCGCTCACCCAGAATGCCGTCACCTATGACACCAATCCGGACGGCAGCAAGAAGAACAGCATCACGCTGCAGGGTGGCGACGTCAACGCGCCGGTGGTCATCTCCAATGTCGGCCCGGGTGTTGCCGGCACCGATGCGGTCAACGTCACCCAGATGAACAACCGTGTCGATTACGCCATCAACACGTCCAACAGCTACACAGACAAGGTGGCCGCCACGACCTTGCAGCAGGCCAACAACTATACCGACCAGAAGCTCAGCCAGCTCAACAGCGACTTGGGCGGCATACGCGACGAAGCCCGCCAGGCGGCGGCGATCGGCCTTGCGGCTGCCTCGCTGCGCTACGACGACCGTCCCGGCAAGCTGAGCGTCGCGGCCGGCGGCGGCTTCTGGCGGGATTCGAGCGCCTTGGCCTTCGGTGCGGGCTACACGAGCGAGGACGGCCGCATCCGCGGCAACGTGTCGGGCACGGCCGCTGGCGGTCATGTCGGCGTCGGCGCCGGCATCAGCTTCACCTTGAACTGAGGCAGGAATGAAAGGACTTGTCGTACTGACTTGCCTGGCGCTCTGCGGCGGCCTCGCGCCGGCCGCGGGGCAGGTTGCGTCGCCCTACAGGATCAAGCCTTCGGATGTGGTGCTGCCGCCCGACGTGAAACTGGGAACCTATCAGCGCACGATCCGTCCCTTCGAAAACTGGACGCTGATCTGCGACGAGAACCTCAAGGCGCGCAAGAAGGTCTGCAATGTCTCGCAGGTGATCGAGGACTCCTCGGGCAACATGGCCTTCAGCTGGTCGCTGGCCGCTACGCAGGACGGCAAGCCCTACATGATCGTCCGCACCGCGCCGAACGCCAGGAGCGACGGCCTGGTGTCGCTGAAGTTCGACGGGCGGGACCAGGCGATCGACGTCCACCTGAACGGCTGCAATGAAGTGGTCTGCGTCGGCATGCTGCCGGTCGGCCCCGTCATGCGCCAGCAGATCTCGCAGAACGCCACGCCGGCGATTTCCTATCCGACCGTCGACGGCAAGACGATCACCGTGACCGCAGCAACACTCAAGGGGCTGACGGCAGCCCTTTCGCCACTCAAATGACCGGGGCAGCACAATGAGCCAGCAGGACCAGTTCATGTCCGCAAAACGCAGCAGCCCGGCCGTCGAGGCGGATCGGCAGAAGCTCGTCGAACCGACGCGGCGGCGATGGCCGCGCGTCGTCGGATTTTCATTGTTGGGGCTCGTCGTGGCGGGCCTTGGCTTCGCCGCCGGGAACTATGCCGCGATCGCCAATCTGCTCGGCAGCGCGACCGCCGCACAGGCCGAGACAGCCAACCCCGCACTTCCGGACACGCCTTTCCTCGAGCACGTCAAGCAGGCCGGGGTGCAGGCCTGTTCGACCATCTATCCGGTGCTCGGGCAGATTTTAACGACAGGCACGAAATACAGCGTCAAATCCTTGTGGAACGACCAGGCGGTCGACAAGCATGCGGTCCAGGCCTTCGTCGGCATGGACTATGCGACGGAACGCTATAGCGGGCCTGCCGCCGGCGTCGTTTTCGCATCGCCCACCGCTTCGGGTTGCGAAGGGACGATGGTGCGGGTGGCGCCGTTCGCCAACCCGTGCGCCGACATCCCGTCCATTCTTCCGCAAGGCAGCAAGATCACCGACCATCTCGGGCAGGTCGAGGTGTACGAGCTCGGCGGCAATGCCGGTGAGGCCCTTCTCTTGCCGACGGGCAAAAGCTGCGTGGTGATCTCCGTCGCCTCAGCGGCGAAGTAGGCGAAGCGACCAGGATCAAGGAAAGGGGTGCCGACCATGAGATTGCGGGCTTTGGCAGTTTTGGGCTTGACCTTGTTGTGGAGCGGACATGTCGTTTCGGCCGACCTGGTGGCGCCGTCGGAACCGCAGCAGGAGGAAAAAGGCATCTGGGCGGCCATCGCCTATTCGCAGTCCGACAGCAAATACGGCTTCTTCTGGGGCGCGGACAAGAGGCAGGAGGCGAAGGACATCGCGCAGAAACATTGCGAGAACGCCGGCGGCAAGGCGTGCAACGTCGTCTCCGTCTTCCGCAACCATCGCCATTGGACTGACGACGACGAAACCGGCTTTCCCTACAAGCACTGCGGCGCGCTGGCCATGGCCGACAAGGTCGAGAACCGTTTCACGCCCTGGGGCGTGAACTCGGCAGAGACCCGCCGGGAGGCCGAAGACCTCGCCTTGCAGGCCTGCGAGGCGTCAGGGGCCAAATGCAAGATCCGTGAATGGGTCTGCACATGAAGCGTGGCCTCAAGGCCGCCAGCGCATACGGGGCAATCGCATTCTCGTTGATGCCGCCAGCGTCGGCTGAACAGCAGACTGCGACTGCTCCAAATGGGCCGTCATCGCTGCGCGAAGTCTATCAGGACTGGAGCGTGGCTTGCTCTGTCCAGGAGAATGCGAGGGTCTGTACGCTTTCGCAGGACCAGGTCCAGCAGAACGGCCAAAGGCTGCTTGCCATGGAGATACAAAGGCGCGCGGACGGGTCGACGATGGCCACCCTGCTTCTGCCCTTCGGCATCTTGCTCGATCCGGGGGTGACGCCCCAGATCGACGATCAGCCGCCATTGTCCCCGCAGCGCTTCAGGACCTGCTTGCCGACAGGCTGCATCGCGGTGTTTTCCATTGACCGATCCGTGCTCGGAAAGCTGAGGGTAGGCGAGGTGCTGAAGCTCAATGTCACGACAGATGCAGAGACGCCGCTGACATTCCCAGTGTCGCTGCACGGCCTGACCGCGGCGCTCGACCGCATGGTCGCATTGAGCGCACGGTAGGGACAAGGGCGGCGGCCTGTGATGCCAACTGGCCTTCGCCGGGTTCCGTGGAACGTTGGCGTGCCGAGGCCGTCCCCGGTGCCACACGGGCGCCCGCATGGCAGCAGGTCGGAATCTCCGTCGCGGCGAGAGCCTTTGAGCACACTCCGATGCATCAGGATCTTTGAGGATCTTCGGGTGCTCGGACTCAAAGGCCGCAGGCCGTGATCGTCGGCAACGGCCCAGCGCCTGGGGTTGCTAGGGGGACTGGCAGCGGAAGGCCGCTGGGCCTGACCGACAGGGGCCTTGAGGACGGGCGGCGCCGGCTGGCGGGAATATGCACTCCTATTGATATCCGCGAAACATGCGAATGAAGGAAGTCAAAGCCGGCTGAAGGCCGTGCGACATCTCACCGGCAAGGAAGTCGAGTTTATCGGATGAAGCGCCCCGCGGCCGGTACAGCCTCCTACTGCTGGGTAGCCCAACAGGCTTAGTTGCAAATTTGCTAATATACGGACAAACTCATTGGAGCGGGGAGGAACCCGAAAACTCACCGCAATGGCCGGTGCGGCGTCCGTCGCGCCCCAAAGCCCACCCGCACCGGCCATTCCCCACGGTTAGCCTACAGCCGATCGAAATCAGCGAGCCCGAGACGTCTTCGCTGACCCTCTGCATATGCCAGGGCAAACGACTCCAGTTCGAATGCTCGGGTTAGTTCCTCGTCGCCATCGACCACACGGACGAACCACTCCCCGCAGGCTTCGATCACTTCAACGCAAGGATTGACCTCGCTGTCACGCGCCACGCTATCCATCGCAAGCTCCTTAGAAAGCAATGGTGAACGTCGATTTTATAACGGTCGTCCGAATCCGTTTTCAATATCAAATGTGTATCGGGACATTCGTTGTCTCTAGGAATTTATCCGCGCGGCAGGACGGTGCCCTCCATCCTCAGCCGAAGATCAGGCCCCCCGATCGGCACGCACGCCTCTATCTGAGAGCGCGGGCTTTAAACCGCCTCTTCAGCGACATCAGGCGGCGTTGGCTCCGGACGCGACTTGAAATCATCCACCCGGATGCAGTTGAGGGGATCCAGGTAAGTGATTCTTATTTGAAGAAATTTGGTAGCGGGAGAGCGCTACCGCCTTTCCCCCCATTCGGAAACCCCGCGATATTCTCTACGGTGTTGGGCGTGATGACCTACAGCGGTGCTGCAAAGACCGGCGGAGAACGGGAAAGTCTGACCCGAAGCCGATGTCCGTTTTCCACGACGCGAACGGCAGCTTTGCGCCGGTGGGTTCAATAGGTCGCCGCAACACTCTTAATCTGAGAGGATGAGGAGGTGTTGCATGGTGACTTCACGGATCTGGTTTACGTCAGCGCAGAAGGCCGAGCTTTGGGAGCGATGGAAGCAAGGTCAGAGCATTTTGTCGATCTCGCGGGCACTGGATCGCCGGAACAAGACCGGCGTTCAGCGGATCGTATCCTTACACGGCGGCATTGCTCCGTCAGCAAGGCGTAGAGCGGCCTCGGCGCTCGGGCTGGCGGAGCGCGAAGAGATCTCTCGCGGGATCGCGGCGGGTCTCGCAATACGCGCTATTGCACGAAGTCTCGGGCGATCCCCATCGACAATATGTCGCGAGATCTCGCGCAATGGCGGTGCACAAACGTATCGTGCAACCCGGGCTGACAAGCATGCTTGGGAGCGAGCGCTGCGCCCGAAGCAGTGTCGCCTGGCATGCTCTGGACGGCTACGATGGCGGGTGGCGCAAAAGCTGGCGCTGCAATGGTCGCCGGAGCAGATAGCGGGCTGGTTGAGGCGAGAGTACCCGGGCGATCCAAGCATGCGGATATCTCATGAAGCGATCTATCGCAGTCTATTCATCCAGTCGCGAGGGGTGCTCAAGAAGGAACTGACAGCGCACCTGCGTACCAAACGACAGATGCGCCTCGCCAAAGGCGCACAGAGCCGGACGGGGCAAGGACAAATACTCGATATGATCTCCATCCGCGACCGCCCCGCCGAGGCGGAGGATCGTGCCATCCCAGGTCATTGGGAGGGTGATCTGCTCACCGGTGCGAACGACACGAACATCGCCACCCTCGTCGAGCGACACAGCCGGTTCACTATGCTTGTGAAGTTGGCGAGAAGGGACTCGGCGACCGTCGTGAGGGCCATCGCCGAGAAGATCGGCACATTGCCCGAAGAGTTGCGGCGCTCGTTGACATGGGACCAGGGCAAGGAGATGGCTCGTCACAAGAGCTTCACCGTTGCCACCGACCTACAGGTCTACTTCTGCGATCCGCGCAGTCCCTGGCAGCGCGGCAGCAACGAAAATACCAACGGTCTGCTCAGGCAGTACTTCCCCAGAGCAACCAACTTCTCCCACGTCTCGCAGGACCAACTCTACGCCGTCGCCCTGCGGCTCAATCAGCGCCCCCGAAAAATCCTGGACTTCGAAACGCCGGCCGATAGGCTACAGAGGGTGTTGCGGCGACCTATTGAACTCACCGCCTCAATTCGGTCGTTCAGGCTGCTCTGCCCGCTACCTCAAAGCCGACATCCGACGGCAAGCCTGCAAATCGACGCAACATCATGCTCGTGCCTGAGGAAGAATTATCGCTGCATTCAGTTCGCGTCGCGCGGCGTCTGAAAACAGAAGAGAACGAAGGAACGGTCGGCGGCAATTTGCGGCTATTTCGATCAGATCGGCATGCGATAGCCGTAGAATTCATGATCCTCATTGTAACCGCCCTGACCCGCACCAAGGTCGGCGAAATCGCGCACGAACTCGATCGCTGCGACCCACTTGACCATCTTGAAACCAAGCTCGTTTTCGCAACGCAGCCGCAAAGGCGCGCCGTGCAAAACGCTCAGTGGCGCGCCATTCATCTCATAGGCAAGGATAGTCAGGTCGTGCCGCATATTTTCGATCTTGTGGACGTCGTAGTAGCGACCTCCATCGGCGCCGTCAGCCAGCGAGTAGAACACGGCGTAGAGGGCCGCCGGTGTCGGCTTCACTAGATTGAGAATATCGCGCATGGGCACGCCGCCCCATTCGGCAACGCCGGACCAACCCTGGATGCAGAAATGCGTGGTGATCTGGTCCTGTTTTGGCATTGCCTTTAGTTCGGCCAGGGAGAGCTGCCTCGGCGTCTCGACGAGCCCACTGATACGCAGCGCGTAGTCCGCGAAATTCTCGGCCACCAGATCGTCGAATTCCTTGGAATTAGGCATCGTGCCGTTCGGCCAGAAATAAGGCGAGATATCCCTCTTCGTCAGTTGGGCGCGCGGATCCCAGCCTTCTGCGACCCCCATCAGCCAGCCGATCATGAACGCGCCGGTGCGCTGCACCAATCGGGCGTGGCGAATGGTGAAGGGTGAGACGACTAGCCATGCTGCGAGGAGGATGGCCATCGCCACGAGGAACAGGGGGAAACCCGTCCATGAAGCGTCGTCGATGCCGGCGAACATATGGTTGGTATTCTGCCGGATGCCGGTGACGAAGACCATCGCGCCATGCGCCAGGATGAAGCCGACGAACCAGCCGAACGAGATGAAATGAACCGAGCGCATCGCCTGCCTGTTGAACAACCGTCCGAATGAGCCCAATGCATTGGAGATCGCTGGGCTTTGCATGAGGCCGGTGAAGATCGAAACTGGTGCGGCGACGAAAACCGTGATGAAATAGCTGAGCTGCTGCAGGCCATTGTAGTGGGTCCAGCCCTCGTCGACCGGAAAGTTCAGTGAGGCATATTGGATAGCCGTCGAGAGCGCGGCCGGGAATACTTCCCAACTCATGGGCACCAGCCTGCGCCACTGATCGGTTGAAAAGAGGAGAATGTAGAAGGCTACCCCGTTGATCAGCCACAAGAGATTGACCGAGAAATGCCACCAGCGCGATAGGCCGAGCGTGTGCCGGAGGCCCGGAATCCCAAGCCATGTCGGCAGCGTGACGGAATCATCCTTCGCCGTCCAGACGCGGTCCTTCGGCACCGGCACCTGGAAACGAAACCAATCGGTTCCCGGCGTGCAGTCTCGCCCCCAATACAGTCGTGGATGGTCGGCCAGGATTTGCAGGCCGGACCGCATGATGAAGAGCATAAAGAACATGTTCAGGAAATGTTGGACTTGCAGCCACCAGGGAAAACCAGAATCCACCAATGGGGTCGATTGAGCGATGCCCAGATGGTTCTGGATGAAGGCAGTCACGCCCGGAAGCTCGCGCAAGCTCTGTGCCACGGCAATCATGCAGAGCAGCGCGGCGGTGCCGATCGGCAGCGCCCACAGCGTATTGATCCAGTGAGTCCCAATGCGGATGCGTGGGAATATCCCCTGTTGCGGCGACATCCAATGATTGAGACGGATGCAGTCGTCGGCGTCGCTGAGCTTGGCGCGGAGCGGTTCGGACGAAGGAGGCTGCGAGTTGGTGGGCATCAGTCAACTGCCTTCTTTCGATCGATCGGCGTCTGGCGAAAGCGTCAGCCGCGAAGTCTGGTGAGCGCCGAATCCTTGTGAAAGGCGATGTGCTCGGTCTTGCTGCTTTTGATTTCGTATTGCGGTGCTTCCGCACTTGCATGGTGCATGTAGCCATGGACCTCGAAGTCGCGTGTGTGGACACGGACGATCGTGCCATTGACGCGCCCGGCTTCGGAATTCCAGCTCACGTGATCGCCGACTTTGAACCTATCCGCCATGAAGCTCGACCAGGGGTAACGTGGGTTCTCGCGGAACCTCTACGCCGTTCCGCACCTGGATGGAGCGGGTTGCACGGCGAGGAAGTGTAACTCAACCGTCGCGCTCGAATTCGGTTCCGGTGAATCGCTTCCCGATGGAGGCCTTTTTTGATCTGGACGATAAACCGGCTACGATCCGCAACGAGGTGGCCGGTCGCAATGCGCCGCCAGATTGGAATCGAAACGAACAGCTTCTTCACCGTAGGCCATTCCACGCGCACGATCGTCGAGTTCGGCGAACTGCTTGCGGAGTCTCGTGTCGATTTGGTTGTCGATGTGCGCTCGATGCCGCGTTCGCGTACCAATCCGCAGTTCAACGGCGAAAGCCTTCCGGCAGCGTTGGCGCCGTGGCGCATCGGCTATGAGCATATCGCTACGCTTGGTGGCTTGCGGGGCATAGCGCGTGGGTCGGAACCTTCCCCTAATAGCTATTGGCGCGTACGTGGTTTTCGCAACTACGCAGACTATGCGCTGACCGAGCCGTTCGCCAAAGGCTTGGCGCAACTGCGAGAGCTCGGCAGCCGGCATCGCTGCGCAATAATGTGCGCGGAAGCCGTCTGGTGGCGGTGCCACCGCCGCATCATTTCCGACTACCTGCTCGCAGAGGGCGAACGCGTCATGCATATCCTTGGGGCCGATCATGTCGAGGAGGCCAGCCTGACACCAGGTGCTGTTGTGCGCGATGATGGAACGATTGTTTATCCCGGGGAGCTCCTCGGGAAATAGGTATCGATCACCGCCAGCGGTAAGCCGATTCAGTTTCCTTTGGTTGCCCCGAGCACATGGTCGACGATCGTCTGTGCCTCGGAGAGGATGGCGCGCAGATGGTCCTGTCCGCGAAAACTCTCCCCGTAGATCTTGTAGATCTCCTCGGTGCCTGAAGGGCGCGCGGCAAACCAGCCGTTTTCCGTGGACACCTTGACGCCGCCGATTTCGGCATTGTTGCCCGGCGCTCGGCTGAGCACCGATCGGATCGTTTCCCCGGCCAAGGTCTTAGACGTGATCTCATGCGGTGAAAGCTTCGACAGTTTCTCTTTTTGTGCTGGGGTTGCGATTGCCTGGAGCCGATCGGCGACGGGTTCACCCAACTCCTCCGTCAGGTCGCGATAGACCTCGCCGGGATCGCGACCCATCCTTGCCGTGATCTCGGCCGACAGCAACGCCGGAACGATGCCGTCCTTGTCGGTCGTCCAGACGGCACCGTTGCGGCGCTTGAACGTCGCTCCAGCACTTTCCTCGCCACAAAACCCCAGGGAGCCGTCCTGAAGGCCCTCGGCGAACCATTTGAAACCGACCGGCACTTCATACAGTCTGCGCTTCAACCTCGCGCTGACGCGATCGATCATCTGGCTGCTCACCACCGTTTTTCCAACTGCGGCGTCCTTGCGCCATTCAGGGCGATGCTGGAACAGGTAGTCTATCGCAACCGACAAGTAATGATTGGGCGGCAGCAGTCCGGTACTGCGCGTGACGATGCCGTGCCGGTCGTGATCGGTGTCGCATGCAAAGGCGATGTCGAATTTGTCTTTCAGGCTGATCAAGCCTTGCATGGCGTAGGATGAAGACGGGTCCATACGAATCTGGCCATCCCAATCGACCGTCATGAAACGAAAGGTAGGATCGACCTGCCGATTGACGATGGTCAGGTCGTGCTTGTAGCGGTCGGCAATGGCGGGCCAGTAGTGGACTCCCGCGCCGCCGAGCGGGTCGACGCCCATGCGGATATGCGCTCCACGAATGGCATCCATGTCGATGACATCGCCGAGATCGTTCACGTAAGTGTTCAAGAAGTCGTGGGAATGGACTGTAGGCGCGTGGAGGGCCTTCTCGAACGGCATCCGCCGCACACCTTTCAGGCCGTTGCCAAGCAGATCATTGGCCTGTTTTTCGATCCAGCCGGTGACATCGGTGTCCGCCGGCCCGCCATTGGGCGGGTTGTACTTGAAGCCCCCGTCGCGGGGTGGATTGTGCGACGGCGTGATGACGATGCCATCGGCAAGCCCGGTCTTGCGGCCGTTGTTGTAGTTGAGGATTGCGTGGGAGATGGCCGGGGTGGGCGTATACTCGCCACCGGTCGCCATCATCACCTCCGCTCCGTTCGCGGCCAGCACCTCAAGGGCGCTTATAAAGGCTGGCTCCGACAGAGCATGTGTATCGATGCCGACGAATATGGGACCGTCGATTGCCAGTCGCTTGCGGTAGAGGCAAATGGCCTGGCTGATTGCCAGCACATGCGCCTCGTTGAACGTGTTCTCAAACGCTGTGCCGCGATGCCCGGATGTCCCGAACGCCACACGCTGCAACGGGTTGGCAGGGTCGGGTGCCTGGCTGTAATAGGCGGTGACGAGCTTGGCGACGTTGACCAGCAGGTCAGCCGGGGCCGGCTTTCCGGCCAATGAACTGATTTTCATGGTCATACTGGTCGCCTCATTCGGTTCGGGCAATCCCGACCTGTGCGGTTGACGGGCGGCCCGCAATTTGCGCCTTGGCAGCCGCAACGACGTGTGCCGGCTCGAATCCGAAGTGTTGTGCGACGACCTTCGATGGAGCGGACAGGCCGAAACTATGCAACGCGAGGATGGTGCCGTCGAAGCCCGTATAACGCTCCCATCCGAAACCGGACGCTTCCTCCACTGCCACGCGGGCGGTTATCGTTGGCGGCAGGACGGTGTCGCGATACTCCTTTGGTTGGCTTTCGAACAATTCCCATGACGGCATGCTGACGACGCGTGCCTTGATGCCCTCCACTTTCAGCTGTTCATAGGCGGTCACGCACAGCGCGACCTCACTGCCGGTCGCCAGCAGCAGGACGTCGGGTCTGCCGTTGGGAGCGTCGGCCAGTACATAGGCGCCCTGCGCCACGCCGTTTGCGCTTGCGTAGGTCGAGCGATCGAGTGTCGGCACCGCCTGTCGCGTCAGCACGAGGCAGACAGGCCTGTCCTTGAGATGAATGATGACCTTCCATGCCTCTATGACCTCATTCGCATCCGCTGGGCGCAGCACGATCATGCCGGGCATGGCGCGGAACGAGGCAAGCTGCTCGATGGGCTGGTGCGTTGGTCCGTCCTCGCCGAGGCTGATGGAATCATGGGTCCAGATGGAGATCAGCGGGAGCTCCATCATCGAGCTCAGCCGTAGCGCCGCGCGGCAGTAGTCGGTGAAGATCAGGAAGCTGGAGACGAACGGCCGCAGCTTCGACAGGCTCATGCCGTTGCCGATGGCACACATGGCATGTTCGCGCAGGCCAAAGTGGAAATTCCGCCCGCGGTAGCTGACCGCCTGTTCACCCTCGGAGCTCTGAAAGTCGCCGGCAAAGTCAAAATCGAGGTTTGTCTTGGTTGACGGCGACAGGTCCGCCGCGCCACCCAGCAGCCATGGCAAATGTTCCGCAATGGCGTTCAACACCTGGCCGGACGAGTCGCGTGTCGCGAGGCCTTTCGCATCGGCTGAGAAGGCGGGCAACGTGGCGTCCCAGGCGGAGGGAGCTTCGCGTCGCTGTATCTGGTCGATCTGTTTGGCCAGGTCGGGATATTGCAACCGGTAAGCGGAAAACAATTTCCGCCAGGCGGCATGAGCGGCGTCCCCACGCTTGCCCATATATGCGCGGAAATGCGCCACGACCCCTTCCGGAACCTTGAAATCGGCGTCCGGATCCCAGCCGTAGAATTCCTTCGTCAGCCGAACTTCTTCGGCGCCCAGCGGCTCTCCGTGCGCTTTGTTTGTGTCCTGCTTATGCGGCGCGCCATAACCGATATGGCTTTGAACGATGATCAGCGTGGGGCGGTCATGCCTATCGATGAACGTCTGATAAGCCTTGTCCAGCAACATCAGATCGTTTGCATCGCTTACCCGCTCGACATGCCATCCGTACGCGAGGAAGCGGGTTGCCACGTCTTCGGTGAATGTAAGGCCAGTCGGCCCCTCGATGGTGATGTGGTTGTCGTCATAAATCCAGCAGAGGTTCGACAATCTGAGGTGTCCGGCCAGCGATGCCGCCTCGTTGCTGAGCCCTTCCATCATGTCGCCGTCACTGCACAGCGCATAGACGTTGTGCGAGAACAGATCATAGTCGGGTCGATTGTAAGTAGCGGCCAGCCACCGTTCCGCAATTGCCATTCCGACGCTTGTTGCCGCACCTTGTCCGAGTGGCCCCGCGGTGGTTTCCACGCCCGACGTCCAGCCATATTCTGGATGCCCCGTGCAATGGCTTCCTGCCTGGCGAAAACTCTTGAGATCGTCCAGCGTCACGGCAAGCCGGTCGCCCGATGGATAGCTCGCGCCCTTTGCCTTGACGCCGCACAGGTGAAGCAGGCTGTAGAGCAGGGCGCAGGCATGGCCGGCCGACAGCACGAAGCGGTCGCGGTTCGGCCAATCGGGGTCGGCAGGGTCGTAGCGAAGGAAGCGTTGCCACAGGCAATAGGCCATCGGCGCGGCATCCAGCGGCGTTCCGGGATGACCGGATTTTGCTTTCTGGACCGCATCGATTGAAAGCATTCGCAGCGTGTTGATGCTGAGCTGGTCGAGTGGCACCTGTTTCATGGGGATCCTTTGATCGGATGTAGGCAACCCGATCGTCCAAGTGCTGGCTGGGTTGCGCCGCAGTATGTTGGTCGGGGCCGGAGGCGCGGCCGGGCTTAGCGCCCTTTACCTCTTTCGTTTTCGGAACCGGCGATAGCGCTCGATCAAAGCGTTGGTCGAGCTGTCATGTTGGAGATTTGGGGCTTGGGAGGTTTCCAGTTCAGGGGTTGTTTTCTCGGCCAGGGCCTTGCCCAGCTCAACGCCCCATTGGTCAAAAGAGTCGATGTTCCAGATGACGCCTTGCGTGAAGACGCTGTGCTCGTAGAGCGCGACCAGGCTGCCCAGGGTCCTTGGGGTCAGGCGCTCGGCAAGCAAGGTATTGGTGGGGCGGTTGCCTTCACAGGTGCGGTGCGGAACCAGCCAGTCCGGGGTCCCTTCGGCCCTGACCTCTTCTTCCGTCTTGCCGAAGGCCAGAGCCTCGGTCTGCGCGAACAGATTTGCCATCAGGAGATCGTGGTGCCGCCCAAGCGGGTTCAATGCCCGACAAAACCCAATGAAGTCGCATGGAACCAGTTTGGTGCCCTGGTGAATGAGTTGGTAGAAGGAATGCTGCCCGTTGGTGCCAGGTTCGCCCCAATAGATCGGCCCTGTCTGGTAATCGACTTTCGTGCCGTCAAGCGTGACGTGCTTGCCATTGCTTTCCATCATCAGCTGCTGGAGGTAGGCGGGAAAACGCTTCAGATATTGCTCGTAGGGCAGCACCGCGACCGTCTGCGCTTCGAAGAAATTGGTGTACCAAACTGCGAGCAGGCCCATCAGGACCGGCAGGTTCTGATCGAACGGCGCGGTGCGGACGTGCTGGTCCATGTCGTGGAAACCCGACAGCATCGCGTGGAAATTCTCCGCGCCGATGGCGAGCATGGTGGACAGGCCGACTGCTGAATCCATCGAATAGCGGCCGCCGTCCCAATCCCACATTCCAAACATCTCATTGGTGTCGATGCCGAATTCAGCGACCCCTTTGGTATTGGTCGAGACGGCGACGAAATGCCGGGCCACCGCCTGCTCGTCGCCCAACTTTCGCAGGACCCATTCCCGTGCGGTGTGGGCGTTGGTGAGCGTTTCCAACGTCCTGAACGTCTTCGAGCAGATGATGAACAGCGTTTCTTCAGGATTCAAATCACGCGTCGCCTCAACGAAGTCGGTACCGTCGACGTTCGAGATGAAGCGGAAAATCATGTCGCGCTGGCTGTAGTGGCGCAGCGCTTCATAGGCCATGACCGGCCCGAGGTCCGAGCCGCCGATGCCGATATTGATGATGTTGCGTATCGGCCGGCCTGAATGGCCGCGCCAGGCGCCTCTGTGAATCTTATCCGTGAAGTCGGCCATCTTGCCGAGCACCTTGTGAACTTCCGGCACAACGTCGATACCGTCGACTAAAATTCGCTCGCCAATAGGCGCGCGCAGGGCCGTATGAAGCACCGCGCGCCGCTCCGTCACATTAATCTTCTGACCGCTGAACATCGCTTCGAGGCGCTCACGCAACCCGCAGGCCTCGGCAAGTTGAACGAGAAGCTGGACAGTCTCGGCCGTGATGCGGTTTTTCGAATAGTCGAGATAAAGTCCGCAGGCTTCGATGGCGAAACGCTTGCCACGCTGGGGATCATCGGCGAAGAGCTGCCTCAGATGCAAAGGGCGCACTTCCTGGCAATGCGCCAGCAGCGCTTGCCATGCTGGAAGTTCCGCAAGCGGCAGCGTCCTGGTCGCATGAGACTCTCTCATGATCCCAGCGCCGAACCGCGAGAACGATGCAACTGCTCGCTCTTCGAAGCGATGACGGCCATCAGATCGTTCCATGATTTGGTGAAGGATTGGGCGCCTTCCAACTGGAGCTGCGCGGCAAGCGCCTGAATGTCGACGCCGGCTTTTGCGAAGCCGGCAAGAACGGTTTCGCTGTCGCCGCCATCCTCCCGCATGATGCCGCGCGGAGTGTCTTCTCTGGAACGGTGTTTATGGTAGCCGGCGCAGCGAGCGCTTCGATGTAATAGGATTGCGGAAGCTGCGGATCCTTGGTCCCGGTGCTCGCCCATAGCAGACGCTGGGAAAGTGCGCCGGCATCGGCCAGCTTGCGCCATCCGGTAGAGGCAAGCCGCTCCCGGTATGCTTTATAGACTTGCCCGGATATGGCGATACCGAGACGGTTCCGCAGCGCGGGGCTAACCTTGTCCATGACCGCCTTGTCCCAGCGGCTGACGAAGATCGAGGCGACAGAGGCGATCTTCGGGTCGAGCCTGGCGTTGATCCGCCGCTGAATGCCTCGGCAATACGCGTCGGCCGCCGCTATGTACTGCTCGCACGAAAACAGCAACGTCACGTTCACAGGCACGCCGGCGAAGATCGATTCCTCGATGGCCTCGACGCCTGCGCGGGTGCCGGGAATCTTGATGAACAGGTTGGAACACCGCGCCTGCTTGTGCAGCCGCTTGGCGGCTTCGACGGTAGCGCCGGCATCATTGGCCAGCAAAGGCGACACTTCCAGGGAAACCCAGCCATCAATGCCGCCCGTCGCCTCATGGACTGGCCTGAACAGCGCTGCGGCCTCCGTCAGGTCTTCGAGTGCCAATTTGAAGAACAGCTGCTCACCGTTTTGCCCTTCCTTGTCTTTTCGGTGAAGGGCTTCGTCGTAAGCAGTGCTGTTCTTAATCGCCTCATCGAAAATCGTAGGGTTCGACGTCAATCCTGTCACCGAAAAGTCGGTGCAATAGCGTTTAAGAGTGCCGCTGCTCAGCAGATCGCGGGTAATGTTGTCCAACCAGAGGCTCTGGCCGAGTTCATGCAATCGGGTTGTTGCGTTCATGGCGACCTCGCTGGTGGGCGAGAAAGTGATTCACCTCGCCAGTCTCATAATCGGCGCGCAGCTCACTCTACCAATATGCGCGCTTCCCGAGCTGCGTCGATGAAGGCGTCTCTCGCGACGTCAGCCGAAACACTGCCGTTCAAGGCCTGCTGGCATGCCCGTTTCGCGGATCGGTGCTTATCGCTACCTCCGTCACGCCAATGCTCGTTAAGCAGGTCAAAAGCTTGTCGAGCGTTGGTCAGGTTTCGGATGTCGCCGCTTATGCCGGTGGCAACGGATATTGGCTTGGAAAACCACGCATCGTACATGGGGCGGCCCGCCTCGAACTGGCTGAACTGTCACAACGCGCTTCGCCAGGCGAAGTTTCATCGACAGGCATCACCCTTGCGTGAATAGCAGCGGCGCGTTTGAGAGCGGTCGCGCCGGAAAAGGCAGCAAGGAGGCTCTGGTGTGGAAGAGCGGACCGGATGCGCTCATCTCTTGCTACTCTGATCGGGAAAGAGTTATCTGCGGAACACAACGCAGTTTGCTAGTCAATAGAAGCGCGGTGTCGAGGACCAGATCGCTATCGAGTGTGATATTCCCGCGAATGACTGTCTGTTGCCTTCCAGATGCAAACGGCGAACGCTGCCGCACTTTTCGTTGGAACCCAAACGCCGCAGGCGCAGTTGGCCGCGAAGCGCGGAACTTCGGCCTTAGTCGCAGTGCATGCAATCGCGGATTGCGAACCGAGAGGAGCCAACCATGTCCCAATTACTGAACCCGAGAACCCCCCCCCCTCGATCGACGGGCCCGTAAACAAAAAACCAAGCCGAACAGATCCAGGATGCGAGCTCGAAGTTGATCGCGAAACTGGGGCCCGCTAGACTTCGAGGCGATACTGTAAGACTAGGGCCGCCGACTTTCACACGTCGCCGCAAGCAAGCGGAAAGCCTTGCCGGAATTAATGATGATTGAAGACCTTTTTGTCCGAAACAAAATCTGGTCAGACGCACGGAAAGCCGAAAGGGTTGATTATTTTCAACGTCTTTCGAGTCTGCAAAATCCTGAATACCTCTGGATCGGCTGCTCGGATAGTCGCGTACCAGCTAATGTCATTGCCGGGTTGGAACCTGGCGAGGTTTTTGTGCATCGCAACGTCGCCAACCTCATCCATCCCACCGATCTGAATATGCTCTCCGTCGTCGAATATGCTGTAAATCAACTCGGCGTGCGGCACATCATTGTTTGCGGGCATTACGGCTGCGGTGGCATCCGTGCCGCTATAAGCGGCCAACGTCTGGGGCTTATCGATCATTGGCTGCAGCCAATCAGAGATGTTGCCGAGGTCGAATTCGAATGCCGGGAGTCGGGTACTTGGAGCGACACGGATCTTGACCGGCTCTGCGAGTGCTCAGTCGCGTCCCAAGTGAAACGTCTTGCACGCACGCCCATCCTGCATGCGGCATGGAGGTCAAATAAGAGCGTATCGATCCATGGTTGGATATATGGATTGAAGGACGGTTTGCTCTCTGACCTGAACTGTACCATAGCCAGCAACCAGGGTATCTGAGTTCGTTTAGCTGGGGCACGTACCCTTTCCTGGGCGCGATCTTGCACGCAGACAGCCCGAAAATCTCAAAACCCAGCGGCAAGCTGACACCCGGTTGGCTTGTCCCCAGGTGTCGTCATGACGCTCTCCTTGTTGCCAGTCCGAACGGACTGGTCCTCGCTGTCAAAGCGCGTTTGGGAGGGCGTAAGCGATGATCGCATCGCCGGCCTCTGTGCCCGTCGATCCGTGGCCGCCGGCAACAACGACGAGGTACTGCCGCCCATCCGCGCCCTTGTAGGTGGAGGGCGTCGCCTGTCCTCCCGCCGGCAACCGGTCGCGCCAGATTTCGGCTCCGGTTTTTAGATCATAGCCGCGGATGTAGTAGTCGAGAGTGCCGCTTAGAAAGGCAACACCCCCTTTGGTGATGATCGGCCCGCCAATGCCGGGCACTCCCATCTTGAACGGCACTGGAACAGGCGACAGGTCACGCACCGTGCCGTTAACGTGCTTGTAGACAATCTGGCCGTTGGTCAAGTCGACGCCGGCGATATAGCCCCAGGGCGGCGACTGGCAGGGCAGGCCTAGGGGTGACAGGAAGGCACCCATCTTGGCCGCATAGGGCGCACCAAAATTCTCGTTGAACACGTCCTGTCCATCCTTGCTGATGACCCGAGCATAGGCGTCGGGACGTGGCACGAGCTTGGACGTGAAGGCCAGATAGACCGGCATGGCGAACATCACTTGACGGTCCGGGTCTACGGCCACCCCGCCCCAGTTGAACGTGCCGAAATTCCCGGGATAGATGATCGAGCCTTTTGTCGTGGGGGGCGTGTAGCGCCCATCGTAGGTGAGACTGCGGAAGGCAATACGGCAGGCAAGCTGGTCGAGTGGGGTCGCCCCCCACATATCCTTTTCCGTGAGCGGCACGGGTTTGAACGAAATGGTCGACACGGGCTGGGTTGCCGCAGTGGTATCGCCTTTGACAGCACCACTCGGTGCCGGCTCCTCGGTAACCGGCAGAACCGGCACGCCGGTCTTCCGGTTGAGCACATAGACCTCGCCTTGCTTGGTAGGAGCCACCAGCGCCGGCACCTGCTTACCGCCAATGGTGAGATCGACAAGGCTTGGCTGTGCCGGCACGTCCATATCCCATAAATCGTGGTGCACACCCTGGAAAACCCAGGCCACCTTGCCAGTGTTCACGTCGAGCGCGAGGATCGAGGATGAGAATTTCTCGACTTCTGCGCTGCGATTGACGCCGTACTGGTCGGGCGACTGGTTGCCCATCGGGAGATAGATCAAGCCGAGCTTCGCATCGTAGCTGGACACACTCCAGGAATTCGGCGCGTTTTCCGAGTACGTCTGGCCATTAGAGATCGGCGATGTCGCATCGGGCTTCTTGGAGTCAAAATTCCAGACAAGCGCTCCAGTGTAGATGTCGAATGCGCGAATGACGCCAGATGGCGAGGTCGTCGAGACGTTGTCATTTACCGCCCCGCCTACGATTACAAGATGGTCGGCGACGACGGGCGGCGAGGTTGAATAGACCGATCCCGGGGTTATGTTCGGCATGTTGGCCCACAAATTGATGGTACCGTCGTCGCCCCCAAAGCCGGGGCAAATCTTGCCAGTCTCGGCACTGAGCGAGATCAGCCGACCATCGGATGTCGGAGCGAGAAGCCGCTTCACGCAGGAAGGATCAATCGAGGCGGTAATGGTTGAGTCCTTGCGGTCGACTTCGGGATTGGGCGCGCCCCGTTTGGCCTGGCCTGTCACCACGTTCTGCGGCACGCCTGCCGCTTGCGTCGTCACTTCGGCCACACTGGCCGCGAGACGCTGTTCTTCCGTCAACACGGTCTTAGGTGAGCCGCTGACCACGTTTGCCGAGGCGGGCTGCGTTGCGCTGCTGGGCCAAGGGCTCGAAGCCGAGCCATCGAAATAAGAAACACCCCGGCATGTAAGGTGCTGAGTGGTCTGCTTCACCGTCTGCTGAAGATGCGGATCGAAGCGCCACTTCTCCTTGCCTGAAACCGCATCGAGGGCAATCACCAGATTGTGCGGTGTACAGACATACACGGTGTTGTCGATCATCAGCGGCGTGACCTCATAGGTCGCTTCGCCGGGATCGTTTGGGCCGCGGATGTCCCCGGTATGATAGGTCCACGCGACTTTCAGATTCCCGACGTTCTGCGGGGTAATCTGCGTTAGGGGCGAGTAACGGTCGCCGGCAGCCGTTCGGCCATAGGCTCGCCATTCCCCGTCAGGGACGACTGTTTCTACAGCTCGCGAGGCCGACATTCGGTTATCGGCGAAGTTGCCGCTGATATCATGGGGGGACTGCAACATTGCATAGATGCCGGCCAGCGCCGTGATGACGAGGGCGCCAGCAAGGCTTCCGCTGTAGCCATCATAGCGCGCCAGACCAGTGCTCGGCCTGTGCAGTGAGCGAACCATGGGCGGCAGCAGCAAAAGTGCGCCGAGCACGATGAGAAGGCTGCCCCGCGCCGAAAGCGCCCACCAGTCGAAACCCACTTCCCACAGCGACCAGCCAAGAGTCACCAGCAGGCTTGCGCCATAGAGTGCGAGGCCGACGGGATTGCAGCGGTAAGTCAGGACCGCCGAAATCACAAGGGCAATTCCAAGGCCTATGTAAAACCATGAACCGCCAAGCGACGCGAGCCAGATTCCCCCGGCGAGCAGAGCAGCCCCTATGACCAATATTATGACTGAAAGAATTAACCTATACATGACGTTACCACGCGTTTTTGCCGCATGGTTCTTTCACCAAGAGCTAAGGAAAAGACGTCTTCGCTACGACGCCCTGCCTGCCAGGGTACCAATCACGCGGGAGATTATTCCCCCAAACGGCCAGCCTCTGATAACGTTCCCGATACGGACGTTAACAATCCGTCATAACTAAGAGTCGGGGCCGCACGGAGGATCAAAAGTGGCGTGGCCAAATCCGGCGTAAGGGCTCGAAGTACGGCATTGGTTCCGAACCTTCAAAAGAGCTACGGACATAGCCACCTCACAAAGCCTTGTTGCGTGGTCCCCAACGGGAGATCCGTCAGGCGCGCGAATCCCGAGGGCGTTGCGTTTACAATCTTCGCGACCCTCATTGGCGCACTTCAGCTAGCCCGTGCCGTGGAGGGAACGGAATTGTCGGATCGTATCCTCGCGGCAGGAGCAGATGCCGCAAAGGCGCTGATCCGGCAGGTCCAAGACGAGGTGGCGGTCTGATGGCCGAATCTGCGGAACGGTGCTCGGCACCATTGGGAACCGCACCTGTCAGGTTCGCCAAGGATTGTCGGGCAGTACGGCTGTCTGCTTTCCCTCTTTGAGTATCGAACTCAGTCCGACTTCTTCCGGTCCAAATCTTCGCCAGGGTCGAACTCACCTTTGAACAAGACTGTCTCCACTGACCCGAGGGGATTCACGATCCTTCTCTCCAGGACTTCAACAAGTTTGCGTCCGACACCCGCCATGTCGACGGAATGAACGCCGATCTTCGCCGGCAGGAAGCGCGCCAGACGCGTGTTGTCACGGGTGACGATATGGATGTCGCGGCCCGGCTCAAGACCGCGCCTGCCGAGCGTGTGAAGTGCTCCCAGAAGGCCGAGTTCGTTGGCACATGCCAAGCCCGTCGGCGGATCTGCCGACGCCAGCAGGCGATCGAACCAGGCCGCGCTCGATTCCATCGTGAACGTGCCGTCACCGATCAGCGACTGGTCGATCGAAATGCCGGCCTCGGCCGTCGCCCTTCGATAGCCGGCGAGACGCATGGCGCTCGCCTGATCCTTCTGCACGAGAAGTTGTAGCGCGATGCGCCGGCAGCCCTTGTCCATAAGCCGCCGGGTCGCGTCGTAGGCGATCTGTTCATTGTCGATATCGACATAGGGATACGCGATGTCCAGGTCGGTTCTTCCAAACGCGACGAACGGTATGCGTTGATCCAGCAGCAGCTTGACGCGCGGATCGCCCGAAACCATGCGCGTGATGATCAGTCCGTCCGCGCTGCGCGCCTGAAGCAGGCGCTGCACGCTTTCGACGGGATCGTCGTCGGGCGTGGTAGAGTAGATGGAGAGACTGTAACCCGCTTGCCGGGCCGCCAGCGTCATGCCTTCGATCAAAGGAAGCTTGGCCAGATCGGACAGGTAGTCGCGCGTTTCCATCGGCAGAACCGCCGTCAGCGTCAGGGTTTGTCCGGTTTTGAGCGCGCGGCCGTGATGGTTCGGGACATAGCCGACCCGTTTCGCCACCTCCTTGACGCGCGCCACGGTTGAAGGATGCACTTCAGGCCCGTCCTTGAGGGCGCGGGATACGGTGGTCACCGAAAGGGAAAGTTCCGCCGCGATCTGCTTTAGATTGGCCATGTCGCCTGACTTCATTCGCGAAAGCGCCGGTTGAGTCTGCCGAGCATCGTAACGTTACCGGATTCGATCCAACGGTCAAATCCAGGTCCACCGAACCCTGCTTGACTCGCAGCCTGTTTTCAGCAATCGTAACGTTACGATTAACAAAAAGCCGATGTTATCGGCATTTTTGATGGATCTGGAGGAGGAGAAACCATGTCCCGTTTACTACGTATTTCCCTGGCTGCGATCGCGGTCTCGGTTGCCTTGCCCGTCTATGCGCAGACAGTCACCATCACCACCGCGGGCGGCGACTATGGCAATGCCATGAAGGAGGCCATGTGGGCTCCCGCTGCAAAAGAGCTCGGCTATGATGTCCGCGAGGAGACGCAAAGCGACGGCCTCGCGGCCGTGAAGATGCAGGTCACCTCCGGTGCGGTTACGACCGACATCATCCACCTGGGCTCGCCGGAAGGCGCGCAGGCGGCGGCACAGTCGCTGCTGGAGCCGCTCGACTACAAGATCATCGATCCCAATTCCGTGCCGGCCGGCGCAAAGTCCGACTACTGCTATCCGTTCGACTCCTATGGCACCGTCATGTCGTGGAACACCAAGACCTATGGCGAGAATCCGCCGAAGACCTGGGCGGAGTTCTGGGACGTTGCCAAATTCCCGGGCCGTCGCGCTCTGCGCGCCAATGCGCAAGACCTAATCGAGATCGCGCTTCTCTCCGATGGCGTAGCGCCTGCCGACGTCTATTCCGTGCTCAGCACGCCGGAAGGGCTAGAGCGCGCCATCAAGCGGCTCGAAGCGATCAAACCAAATGTCGCCGTGTGGTGGACCTCGGGAGCGCAGTCCGCGCAGTTGCTGAAAGACGGCGAGGCGGATCTGTCCGTTACCTGGAACGGACGGGCGCAGACCGTGAAAGCGGATGGCGGCGCCGTCGATTACACTTTCAAAGGTTCGGTCATCGGCACGGATTGCCTCGGGGTGCCGAAGGGTGCACCGAACAAGGAAGCGGCCATGAAGCTGATCGCGGCGATGACGCAGCCCGCGCGCGTGGCGAAGCTAACCGATTTCATTGCCTATGGTCCGGTCAATCCTGCGGGCTACGAGGGGGGCCTCATCCCAAAGGACCGTCTCAAGACCCTGGCGACCGCGCCTGAAAATGCCGGCACTTCGGTGTTCTCCAATGCCGACTGGTGGCTCAAGAACGGCGAGGCCGCACAAAAGGCGTTCGATGAAATGATGAACCGCTGAGTCTCGAATTCATCAGCCCCGAGGCTGCAGCACATGATGAAGTCGCTCCCGATCACAATCGACAGCGTGCGCAAGGCCTATGGGTCCTACGTCGCGCTGGATGATGTCTCGCTCGACATTCGTGGTGGCGAGTTCCTCACTTTGCTGGGGCCGTCGGGGTCCGGCAAGACCACGCTTCTCATGGCTCTGGCCGGTTTCGTCCGGCCCGATTCCGGCAAACTCCTGTTGGGGGATCGGGACATCACCCGCCTGGCTCCCAACAAGCGCGACATCGGCATCGTATTCCAGAACTACGCCTTGTTTCCCCACATGAACGTTTTGGCGAATGTCGAGTATCCGCTGGCGCTGCGCAAGACGCCGAAAGCCGAGGCCCGGCAGCGGGCGCTTGACGCTTTGGCACGTGTCAAGCTCAAGGGTCTGGCGGAGCGCAACATTGCTGCACTATCCGGCGGCCAGCGCCAGCGGGTGGCCCTGGCGCGGGCCATTGTCTTTGAACCACGCGTGATGCTGATGGACGAGCCGTTGTCGGCCCTCGACAAGAATCTGCGCGAAACCATGCAGTACGAGATCCGGCGTCTGCACGATGATCTGGGGATCACCACAATCTATGTGACGCATGACCAGCGCGAAGCACTGATTATGTCAGATCGGGTAGCTGTTATGAATTCCGGCCGCATCCAGCAGATCGATACGCCACAGCAGATTTATGATCGTCCATCGACCCGCTTCGTCGCGGAGTTCATGGGTGAGGCCAACATTGTGGCCCCGGGCTCGGTGCGCAGAATAGACGGCGCCGATGCATCACGCGAAGCGCTGATGATCCGCGCGGAAAGTTTCCATCTTGATGCGAAGCTCGTCGGGCGAGACGGGGTAGCGCTCGATGGAGTATTGCGCGCCAAGGCGTTTCGCGGCGAGAACTGGCTTTTGACGCTGGCGCTTGACGGCGGGCAAGAGATTCTCGTCTCCATTCCGGCGGCGCTGGCCAGTGGCTGCGCCGAACTTGCCCCTGGCCGACGACTGACAGCCTATGCGCCGGCGGCAAAAGTTCACGCGATGCCGGGAGCAAAAGCGTGACCGTAATCGCCGATCCTTTCCTTGCAGCAGACGCCCGACGCGAGCGGCGGTTCTTTCTCTCGCTTTCGCTGCCGGCGCTATTCATCGTTGGGCTGGCGGCGATCCTGCCCATCGTCTGGATCATTCGGCAATCCTTCCTGACCACAGGTGGTGAATACACCGTCGGCAATTACGAGAAGGTCCTATCGAGCGGACTGACATGGTCGGCGCTTGTCACAACCCTTGAACTGTCCCTGGGCACGCTGGCGATCTGCATTCTTCTCGGCACCCCGCTGGCCCTTGCTCTGGCCAGCGTCAGGCCAAGGGTGGCCAATTTGCTGATGGCCTTCGTCATGCTGCCGCTGTGGACCTCTATCCTGGTGCGCACCTATGGCTGGCTCGTGCTCTTGCGGCGCGATGGGCTGATCAATGCGGCTTTGACAGGTTCGGGCCTGACCGCGGAACCATTGCCTTTGGTCTACAACTTCACGGGAACGCTCATCGGCATGGTTCACTACATGCTGCCGCTCTTTTTGCTGCCCGTTTACGCCGCGATGCGCGATATTGACGCAAACCTTGTTCGCGCGTCAGCGAGCATGGGCGCCAGTCTCGGGCAAGCGATCCGCACGGTCATTATGCCTCTTTCTGCCGGCGGCATCTTCTCGGGTTCGACCATCGTCTTCATCTACACGATAGGTTTCTTCATTACGCCGGCGGTGCTTGGCGGCGGCAAGGTAAATCCTCTCTCCATCCGGATCGAGCGCACGCTGTCGACGTTTCAGGATTGGGGGTCGGCGAGCGTCCTGGGTATTCTGCTGCTCGTTCTCATGGCGCTGATCGGCGTGATGTTCCTGGCGGCGCGACGACTGATGGCGCGCAACAATGTCAGTACAGCCCATGCTTGAGGCCTATCCAGACAACAGGCCGGCCCGCATCCTCCTGTGGAGCTTTTGCGCACTCGTAATGGCGTTTTTGATGCTGCCGACGCTTGTGGTCGTCCCGCTCTCCTTTTCGGCGTCCAATCTTCTCGAGTTCCCACCGCGCGCATACTCCTTGCGCTGGTACGAGGCTTTCTTCGGCTCGGCCACATGGATGGCCGCACTCAGGACGAGCCTGATCCTTGGCACATTGACCGCGATGGTCGCGGTGCCCCTGGGGCTGCTGGCCTGCATCTCGATAAATCGGCTCGGCGGAAAGGCCGCCGCAACCATTCAGGCTATTCTGCTCACCCCGTCCATCGTGCCGGGCATCCTGCTTGCGATCGGTCTCTTTTTTGTCCTGGCAGCGCAACATCTGGTCGGAACGCTGTTCGGCGTGCTGGTCGGACATGTGGTACTGGCCATTCCGGTTGCGTGCATTGTGCTGTTGCCTGCCATGGCCCGCTTTGATTGGAACCAGGTCCAGGCGGCGCGCAGCCTTGGCGCGGACTGGGCGAGGGCCATCGGCGGAATAATCGTTCCGCAACTTCAGATCAGTCTGTTGTCGGCCACGCTGATGGCCTTCCTGACGTCGCTCGACGAGTCCGTGATTTCGATCTTCGTCGCGAGTGGCCGCAACAGCACGTTGCCGAAGCTCATGTTCCTGTCGCTGCGCGATCAGATCGATCCGACCATCGCGGCTATCTCAACATTGTGGACCGCCATCGTCGTGGTCGCCGTCCTGATCGTGACCCTTCGTCAAAAATCCTGACCGAGACTGGAAACATGCCTATCAATCATCACGCAGCCGACGATCCGGCGTATCATTCGATGGACATACCGCAGGTGGGATTGGCGATCATCACCGGATCGGCAAACTGGGGCCTTGCCTTTCCGGAAGATGTCGAAGTCGATGGTATCAGCACCTTGCGGCGCGACATGAGTTTTGAAACGCCTTTCGGACGCAGCGACAACTGGAAGCTGCTCGAGTTCGATGCGTCGATTACCGTCGAACGCAAGACGAAACGTGCCTTGTGCATGTATTCGCACGGCAATCCCCGCGACCATATCGATCACTCCTGCCATCGCCGTGCGTTCTGGGTGTTGATGCAAGCGGGTGTCCGGCAAGTCTTGTCCTGCTCGACCATTGGCGCCGTCAACAAGGCGATCAAGCCCGGCGACATGGTGGTGAACGCCGATATAATCGAGCTGACGCAGACGCCGTTTTCGTTGCTTCCCGGCCGACAGAGCTTCGACTGTTCGGGCAAGCAGATTGTTTGCCCGAGATGCGCGGCAGTTCTTGTCGAAACGGCCCGCCGTCATTGGCCGGCCGAATGCCGCGTCCATGGCATCGAACAGCAGTTGGTGGCCGCCCACTGTTACGGGCCGCGACTGACAACCCCGGCCGAGGCCCTGGCGTTTCGAAGCATGGGGGCGGATGTGCTCAACCATTCGATAGCCCCTGAGGCTACCTTGTCGCGAGAGATCGGCGCGTGTTTCGTGCCTTGCGCTTTCGTGACGGCGGGCTTCAACGATTACATGGACCGCAATCGCCAGCAGTTGCTGCAGGAGGACGTGTTGCCGAACCTGTCCATGACAGCCTCCCGGGTCGCGCTGGAGACTGCGGCGCGACTTCCGGTTAATCCGGAATGCTCTTGCCACGGTTTGAAGTCGCCTCAACCTGAAGAACGTTCCAGCCGGTTTTGAACCAGCGGGAGAGTCTGCATGGTTGCGCACCGCGATGCTCTTGCAGAAGGGCGGATGTCTTGCCCCCGTTAGGCTTCGGGACGAATTTGCAGACTGCCACAATGCGCGGCGATGAAGTCAAGCACCTTCGCCCGGCGCAGCCGCTTCGAGAAACGCCTCGACCACGTGAATCCGAACCAGGAGCATGGAACACATTCTTCGCAATATACAAACCGATCGTAGTATCTTCTGGCACGGACGCCTCCCTTCGAATGGTTGCAACACTCCATTCTGGCACAGCGATGCCGTCGGGGGGCGTCCACCCCATCAGCCTTGCGCCTCAAGTAGGAGGATTGCTTGCGATTGTACTATCCCCTTCAAATCTCCGGGATGCTCTCGCGAAAAATTACCTGCAGCCGTGGCTGATGCAGTTCGTAGGACAGGCCCCTGACGGAATGGGAGAGGATGTTGAGCGCCTCGCGCGCCTCGACGCGCGGGTTCTGGTCGATCACCGCGTCAAGTGTGCCGTCGAGCAGCAATTCCTTGGTGCCGTCCGTCACCTCGTGACCGAGGAATATGATTTCCTTCGCGCGCCCGCGTTCCTTGAGCGCACGGGCGATGCCGGTGTTGCCGGCGCCGACATTGTAGATCGCAGCGAGATCCGGATGCCGCTCGAGCAGGGCTGATGCCTCTGAATAGGCCTTCTCGCGGTCGTCGAGCATTTCGCGCATCTCGACGATTTCGAGGTTGGGGGATTCCTCGGTCAATATGTGCCGGAACCCCATCTCGCGCTCCTCATGGCCGCGATAGGCGAGCGAGCCGGCGAACAGCGCCACCTTGCCGGGGCGCTCCGGCCCCATGAAACGGTTGAGCAGATAGCCGGCCAGCCGCCCGGCGGCGCGGTTGTCGATGCCGATATAGGCAACCCTCGGCACATGCAGGATGTCGGAAGCGATGGTCACCACCTTGATGTCGTTGGCCGACAGCGAGCGGATCGCTTCGCGCACCGTCGGGTGGTCGAGCGCGATGACGCCGACGCCTTGCGTCTGTCCGCGCAAATCCTGTAGCAGGCGGGCGAGCCGGTCGGGATTGAAGCCTTCTGTGGTGGCGATGTGGACGTCGAGATCCGGTCGCGCCAAAGCCTGCGCCTCGATGTGCCGGTGCAGCATCTTGATGAAGGAATTGGTGCCGGCTGGCAGCGCGAAGTCGAGCCGGATGACCTCGCCGTGCAAAGCACGAGGCGGCACCCCGTTCGGGCTTTCGGCGATGTAGCCGAGGCGCTGCGCCATCTCGAGCACGATTTCGCGCGTGCGTGCCCGTACGCCAGGCCGGTTGTTGAGCACGCGGTCGACGGTGGCGGCGGAAACGCCGGCTTCCCGGGCAACGTCAGTCAGGGTGGAACGCACCGTTTTCATCTCCTCAACGCATCAGGATCACGCAATGCCGGCAGCCGGCCTGATGGCCACAACTCCTTGCCATCGGCGATTCTGATGGGAAATGATGTATCCGGCCTTGGCCGAAGCGCAAGCCGTCGGGCGAAATCAGCTCGACTTGCCCGGCCATTCCGGGATGGGAAGATACATTTCCCATCAAATCGAGGCATCTGGAGCGGTGTATGGACCCCGGTATGACGCATTTCCTCGCCCTATTGCGATGTTGTGAGGTATTTTGATTATTTATGATGTTGACAGCCTTCCGATACTGCCGTCAATATCCCTCATGGGCTCGTGGAGGAAACGTGAGCCCTGAGGGAGGAATTCCAATGTCTGATCTGATCCGCATATCGCGACGCCGGTTGCTGGCGTCCGGAGGAAAGGCGGCGGTCTTCGTAGCCGCCACAGGTATCGCACCGCAATTCATTCGTCCCGGCCGTGCCTTCGCTGCCGACGCATTGGCGCCAGGCATGATCGGCGGCCCGACCGGCTTCCAGGGCGCTGAGCGTTATCAATATGGCGCAGACACGCCGGAAGGCCGCGCCATCGAGGCGGCCAAGGCACTGAAGGGCGCCGGCAAGGCGCCGGCCAAGATCGTGCTCGGCCTGTCGGACGGCTCGATCGGCCAGCTGACGCAGCCTTTCCCGGTCGGCGCGCCGTCAATCAAGGATCTCTGGGAAAAAGAGACCGGCATACCGATCGAAATCGTCGGCCTGCCGAACGGCCAGGAATTCACCAAGACGATGCAGGACATCTCCACCAAGGGTGGGGCCTATGACATCTATTCGACCGAATGGAATCGCCTCGGCGACCTCGCCGAAACAGGCGGCATCGCCAAGCTCGATGACTTCGTTGCCCAATACAAGCCTGAATGGGATGATCCCAAGACCGGCTATGTCGACGGCGCCAAAGGCGTGTCGCTACTCAACAAATATCGCGGCTCGAACTATGGCGTGTCGCTCGACGGCGACTTCCAGACCTGGGTCTACCGCACCGACCTGTTCGGCGACGCCGCCGAACAGAAGGCCTTCAAGGACAAATATGGCTACGATCTGGCGCCGCCGAAGACCTGGAAACAGCACGGCGATATCGCCGCCTTCTTCCAGCGTCCGGACAAGGGCTTGTTCGGCTCGACCGATTTGCGCAACCAGGGCTGGGGCTACACCAATTGGTACCAGCGCTATGTCTCAATGGCCTCGCCCAATCAGTTCCTGTTCGGCGACGATGGCAAGCCGCTGATCAATTCCGAGCACGGTATCGCCGCCACCAACGAATATGTCGCTTCGCTGGCGCACCATTCCCCGGATGCGATCTCGTGGGGCTGGCCGGAGCAGTATGGCAATTTTGCCAAGGGCGGAGCGGCGATGACCTGCGCCTTCTCCAACCTGCCGAAATTCCTCGACAATGCCGGCAACAAGGATTCGGCCGTCACCGGCAAGATAGGCTCGATGCTGCCGCCCGGCCGCGAGATCGACGGCAAGCTGATCAGCCGCTCGGTGCTGTGGTTCTCGCTGACCGGCATGGTCTCGTCGCAGTCGAAAAACCCTGAGGTGGCCTACCTCCTGCTGCAATGGCTGGGCTCTGCCCGCATCTATGCCTGGATGAGTGCTAACCCGGGCGGCTATCTCGATCCGTTCCGGCTTTCGGATTTCTCCGATCCGCTCGTGCGCCAGACCTATCACGCCTACCACATGGACGTGGTGCGTGAGACTGTCGCCCGCACGGTGCCGACCATCAACTATCCCGGCGCCACCGCCTTCCACAACGCGCTCGACGAAAACCTCATGGCCTCGCTGACCAAGGCCAAGACCGCTGAACAGGCGATGGCCGACACCGAGGCCGAGTGGAGGAAGATCGCCCGGCGCATCGGCGAAGACAAACTGCTCGAAGCCATCAGAACCAACAAGGAGGCGTGGCCGACCGTTCTCGATCCGATCAGCTGATCCGTCTCCCTGGATCAGAGCCGGAGGGGAGGGGGAAGCTCTTCCCCTCCGCACTAGAGCATGATCCCGAAAAGTGGGATCCGGTTTCCGGAAAAGATAATGCTCCAACAAAGAGTTAGATCAGGATGACGATACAAGAAAATATCATCTTGATCTAACGCCACCAGCAAAAGCAGCCAGATGAAGCGTTCCGTTCCTTTCGAGATATTCCGCTACGCCGCGATCCTCGCGGCGATGGCGGTGACGCTGGTGCCGATCCTGTGGATGGTGTCGATGGCCTTCAAGCCGATCGCCGAATGGTCGGCGACCGGCGCCGACCTGACATGGTGGCCGAAGAACCCGACGCTCAGCAATTTCCGCTTCGTCTTCGGCGAATCCACCAACAGCCTGATCGTCGCGCTCGACCGCACCGCGCTGAAGCCGATCCTGTCGTCGCTGCTGTCGGCGGTGTTCGGGACGGCGATCGCCATGTCGGCGGGCACGGCGGCGGCTTACGGGCTGTCGCGCTTCAGCTCGGGCCAGAACCTGCCGCTGGCGCTGATCCAGCTCAGGCTGTTTCCGCCGATGGCGGTGATGATCCCGGTGATGATCATGTGGTCGTTCCTGAACTTCACCGACAGCTGGTGGGGCCTGGCGCTGATCTACGGCATCGTCACTCTGCCGTTCGCCTTCTGGCTGATGAAGACATTTTTCGACGACATGCCGCGCGAGATCGAGGAAGCGGCTTTGGTGGAAGGCTGTTCGCGGCTGCGCGTCTTCACCCGCATCAGCTTGCCGATGATGCGTGCTCCGCTCGCCAGTGCCGCCCTCTTCGTCTTCATTCTCAACTGGTCGGACTATCTGATCGCGCTGCTTTTGACGACGCGCGAATGGGTGACCATCCCGGTCTACATGGCGTCGCTGTCGTCCTCGATGACCGGTCAACTCTACGGCGCCAAGGCAGCTCTGGGGCTCATCGCCGCCGTGCCGCCCGTCATCATGGGCATCGCCATCCAGCGCCATCTGGTGCGCGGGCTGACCTTCGGGGCGCTCAAGCAATGAGCGCGGTGACCGTGACTGTTTCGGAGGACGACATGGGCGCCGCGCTTGCGAAGCCGGCCCTGCGTGACGAAGGCGCGCGGCTGGGCTTCCGGCTGACGCTGCCGGCGCAGGTCCTGGTGCTGTTCATCTCCGCCTTTCCACTGCTCATGCAGCTCTACATCAGCGTCACCGACTGGTCGCCGCTTTCGGGTCTCGGCTGGTGGAACGCCTGGGAGATGTGGAACAGCTTTGCCAACTACACCGATCTCGCCGCCGATGCGCGCTTCTGGAGCGCGCTGAAGCGCACGGCGATCGTCATGATCGTCTGCGTGCCGGCGGAGTTCCTGCTGGGTTTGGCACTGGCGACGCTGTTCGCCGACGATTTTCCCGGCAAGCGCATCTTCTATTCGATCCTGCTGATGCCGATGATGGTGGTGCCGGCGGTGGCCGGCTACATGTTCTTCATGCTGTTCCAGTCGGGCGGCCCGGTGAACGACATCCTGTCTTCGCTTACCGGTTCTCCCGTCACCATCGCCTGGCTGTCGGACCCGACGCTGGCGCTGATCGCGGTGATGATCGCCGATATCTGGCAGTGGACGCCGCTGATGTTTTTGATCCTGCTTGCCGGCCTGGTCGGCGTGCCGGAGGACCAGATCAAGGCCGCGACCTTGCTTGGCGCCAACCCGTGGCAGCGCTTCGTCACCATCGTGCTGCCGAAGATGAAGACCATCATTATCATCGCGCTGGCGATCCGCGTGATCGAGAATTTCAAGATCTTCGACACGCTCTACATCATGACCGGCGGCGGCCCCGGCGTCGCCACCGAAACGATCTCGGTCTACATCTACAAGGTCACCACGCAGGACCTGATCTGGGGCTATGTCGCGGCAATCGCGCTCGCCATCCTGATCGTGCTCTCCATCGTCGCCGTCTTCGCCATGAAGCGCATGGCGCGGGCGAGGGAGGTTGCGGCATGAGCACGATCCAGCTGCGCAATCTCACCAAGACATTCGGCGACTTCACCGCGCTGAAGACCATGGACCTCGACATAGCGGATGGCGAGTTCATGGCGCTGCTCGGGCCATCGGGCTGCGGCAAGTCGACGACGATGAACATGATTGCCGGTATGGAAGAGCCGACCAGCGGCAAGATCCTGTTCGGCGAGCGCGACATGGCCGGCGTGCCAATGGGCCGGCGCGGCGTCGGCTTCGTCTTCCAGAACTATGCCATCTTTACCCATATGAGCGTGCGCCAGAACCTCGGCTACGGGCCGAGGATGCGCGGTGCCGCCAAGGCCGAGATCGACCGCCGCGTCGGCGCCATCGCCGAGCTGCTGCAGCTGACGCCATTGCTTGACCGCAAGGCCGACCGGCTGTCGGTCAACATATTGCAGCGCGTGGCGATCGGCCGCTCGGCGATCATGGAGCCGGCGATCTTCCTGCTCGACGAACCGCTCTCCAATGTCGATGCCGCCTTCCGGGCCGTCATGCGCACCGAGCTGAAACAGCTGCAGCGCCAGTTCAGGCAGACCATGGTCTATGTCACGCATGACCAGCTCGAAGCCATGACCATGGCCGACCGTATCGCCGTCATGGATCACGGCGTGCTGCAGCAGGTCGGCACGCCGCTCGAAGTCTACAACAATCCGGCCAATGTCTTCGTCGCCCGCTTCATCGGCGCGCCGGGCATGAACCTGCTGAAGGGCAAGCCAGCCGAGAGCGACCGCGGGCTGGTCGTCGATCTCGGGCCGCTGGGCATCACGCCGCCGCTGCCGGACGAACTGGCGGCCACCTTGTGCGGTGCACGCAGCGACGTGCTTTACGGCTTCCGGCCGGAGCAGGTGGCGCTGGCGCAGGATAGGCACGGGCTCGCCATGCCGGTCACCTTCGTCGAGCGCATCGGCGCGCGCACCATCGTCCATCTCGGCCAGAGCGAGGGCGCTGTGAAGGCAGTCTTCGATAATGATGTCGGGCTGTCGATCGGGCAAACCGCGGTCGTCGCCCCCGCGGCTTCGTCGGTACGTATTTTCGACGCCGCCAGCGGCCTTGCGATAAGAGCGGGTTGAGCCATGGCCGATATCGTCTTTCGCAATGTCACAAAACGCTACCGCAACACGCTCGCCGTCGACGATGCGTCGTTCACCGTCAACGACAACGAGTTCTTCTGCTTCTTCGGGCCGCCGCTGTCGGGCAAGTCGACGATCCTGCGCCTGGTGCTCGGGCTGGAGAGCCCGGACGCCGGAGAGATCCTGATCGGCGGCAAGCCGGTCAATACGGTGTCGCCGGCCGAGCGCAATGTGGCGATGGTGTTCCAGAACCTGGCGCTATTCCCGCATATGAGCGCGCTCGACAATGTGCGCTTTCCGCTAGTCGAGCGCGGCGTTGCCGAGCTCCAGATCAAAAAGCGCGTGGCCGATGTCGCGGCCAAGCTGCATATCGGCCACATCCTGCACAAGCCGCCGGCGCAGCTTTCCGGCGGCGAACGCCAGCGCGTGGCGATCGCGCGTGCGCTGGTGCGCGACCCCAACGCCTATCTGATGGACGATCCGATCTCGGCGCTCGATGCGCGGCTGCGCGAGGAGACGCGTGTCGAGCTGAAGCGCATCCAGCGCGAGTTCGGCAAGACGCTGATCTATGTCACCCACGATCAGGAAGAGGCGATGTCGATCGCCGACCGCATCGCCATATTGGAGAATGGCAGGATCAGGCAGATCGGCGCTCCGGCCGAGATCTATGACCGTCCGGCCAGCACCTATGTGGCGCGGCTGCTCGGCTCGCCCATGATGAATATCCTCAAATCGGCCCGGGGCGAGGGCGGCGTCGAAGCCGCCGAAGGCACGATCCGGATTGCCGACAAGGCTGCTCCAGCCGATGCCGTCGAGATCGGGCTGAGGCCGGAGGATATCAAGGTCAGGCCGTGGGCGGATGGCGGTTCGGGCCGCCCGGCGCGGGTGTTCGAGGTCGAGCCGCTCGGCGGCTACACCGTGGTGACACTTGCCGCCGGGCAGGCGCGGCTGAAGGCGCTGCTGCGCGGCCAGCCCGACATCAGGCCCGACGCGATGGTGGCGATATCCTGCGAGCCGGCCCGCGTGCATTATTTCGGACAGAGCGGGGGAGCGCTGGCACGATGACTGCGGCCGCGAGGACAGAATTTCGGGAGGAAGACATGGCAGGCAAAGGCTTCGAGCCGGACGTTAAGGTCCGCACGAAGGAATACAGGATCGGTTGCGTCGGCGCCGGCATGATCATGGCCGAGTGCCATCTGGCTGCTTACAAAGAGGCTGGGTTCCCCGTGGTGGCGATCGCCTCACGCACCAAGGCCAATGCTCAGAAGGTCGCCACGCGCTGGGGCATCCCGACCGTGCACGACACGCCGGAACAACTGATCGAGGACGAGACTGTCGAGATCATCGACCTTGCCTTTCCGCCCGACCTGCAGCCGGCGCTGATCCGCCATGCGCTGAAACAGAAGCACATCAAGGCGATCCTGGCGCAGAAGCCGCTGGCGCTGTCGGTGGAGGAGGCGGTCAAGCTGCGCGACGAAGCCGCCAAGTCTGGCAAGATCCTCTCGGTCAACCAGAACATGCGCTACGACCAGTCGATGCGCGTGCTGAAGCAGATCATGGACAGTGGCGCGCTGGGCGACATCGTCTTCGCGCAGATCGACATGCACGCCATCCCGCACTGGCAGACCTTCCTTCAGGGCTACGACCGGCTGACGCTCGCCAATATGAGCGTGCACCATCTCGACGTGCTGCGCTTCCTGTTCGGCGATCCCCAGGAAATCACGACGCTGACGCGCAAGGACCCGCGCACGACATTCGACCATTCCGACGGCATCACCGTCTCGACGCTGCGTTTCCAGTCCGGCGTGCTTGCCGTTTCGCTGGAGGATGTCTGGTCCGGCCCGCGCCAGGAAGGATACAAGGACGACCAGCACATCAACTGGCGCGTCGATGGTACCAAAGGTGTCGCCAAGGGCACGATCGGTTGGCCGACAGGTGCTGCCTCGACGCTGACCTATGCTTCGGCCGAGACCACCGGCGGCGAGTGGGTGACCCCTAGCTGGGAGACGATGTGGTTCCCGCATGCCTTCATCGGCGTGATGGAGCAGCTGCAGTACGCGGTGAAGACCGGCACGCCACCGGCGCTCTCCGTCGCCGACAACGTCAAGACCATGGCGCTGGTCGAAGCGGGCTACCGCTCGATGGCATCGGGTCGCACGGTCAAGCTTTCCGAAATCGCTATCTGATCACCGCAACTGAAACACCAGACAACTGAATCGCTTACAGGGAGGAATTCAGACCATGATGCAGGCAGGTATTTTCACGGGCTATTTCCCGTATGGCCTCGAAGAGACGGCGAAGAAGATCCGCGGCCTCGGTTTCAACACGGTGCAGCTCGACCTGCACTTCAAGGATGTCGACCTGTCCGCCGGCCAGATCACCAAGGACAAGGCGAAGAAGGTGCGCGACGTCTTCCGCGACCACAATCTGCCGGTCTGCTGCGTGTCGGGCTACACCAACATCATCCATCCCGACAAGGCCGAGCGCGACAAGCGCGTCGGCTATCTAAAGGAGATCATCCGCAACGCGCGCGAATTCGGTTCGCCCTACGTGATCTCGGAAACCGGGACCTACAACACCGAATCCGACTGGGTGCATCACCCCAAGAACAAGACCGAGGAAGGGTTCGAGGAATGCCGCAAGGTGATCGCTGACCTTGCCCAGACGGCCTATGACCACGGCGCTGTGTTCCTGCTCGAAACCTATGTCAACAACGTCGTCGGCTCGGTCGAGGAGACGGTAAAGATGTTCGCGCAGGTCGACCATCCCGGCCTTGGCCTGCTGATGGATCCGACCAACTATTTCGAGACGCACAACATCGACAAGATGGACCAGATCCTCAACCAGGTGTTCGACACGCTGACCGACAAGATCAGAATAGCCCACGCCAAGGACGTCAAGCGCTCGGGTGGCGACAAGTCCGAGAAGCACGCCGATATCGGCGACGAGGATGCACTGGAGAGCCACACCTTCCGTGGCGTCGGCGAGATCGAACTGCCGGCGCCCGGCCTCGGTTCGCTGAACTACGACCTCTATCTCAAGCGGCTGTCGGAAAAGCATCCGAACATCCCGGTCATCATCGAGCATCTGTCGGAAGACGACGTGCCGCGCGCCAAGACATTCCTCGACGGGAAGTTCCGCGCCAACGGGCTTTGAGATGCAATGCGCTGCCTTTGAAAGGCGGCGCCGGCACTTGCACGATACGAAGTGGAGGAAACAAGATGTTGAAATTAGCATTGAAATTGGCGGTTGCGGCGACCGTGCTTGCCGGCGTCGCGTTCGGCTCGGCCGCGCAGGCTGCTGATGGCCAGAAGACGTTTTACCTGCTGTCGCATGGTGGACCTTCTGATGCCTTCTGGATCGACTGGAACGCCGGCGCGACCAAGGCGTGCGAGCAGCTCAAGGTGACCTGCAAGATCTCCTTCAGCGGCGGCGACATGGCGGCGCAGAAGGAGGCTTTCAACTCGGCATTGGCTGCGAAGCCCGACGGCATCGCCACCACCTCGGCGCAGCCCGGCCTGTGGACCGAGGAAGTGAAGGCCGCGAAAGCCGTCGGCATCCCGATCGTGTTCTTCAACACCGACGATCCGGCGACCGGACGCCAGGCCTATGTCGGCGCCGATCTGAAGGAGGCCGGCGCGATCTGGGCCAAATATCTCGTCGACCACAAGATGGTGAAGCAGGGCGACAAGGTGTTCCTGCCGGTGGAAGTTCCCGGCGCCAGCTACCAGCAGCTGGAAACCGAGGGCATCGCCAGCGTGTTCGACCCGTTGGGGATCAAATATGACGTCGTCGATTGCGGCACCGATCCGGCCGGCATCATCGCCAAGATGACCGACTATATGGTCGCCAACAATCCGCCGGCGATCATCGCGCTCGGCGATTCCGTGGCGGCCAGCGTCAAGCGGGTGTTCGACGGTGCGGGCGTGCCGGCCGGCAAGATCCCGGTCGTCGGCTGGGGCAACTCCAAGGAGACGGCGCAGGCCGTCAAGGACGGCTTCGTCAACGCCGCCGCCTGGCAGTATCCCTCGGCGCAGGGCTTCATGCCGGTGGCGCTGCTCGGGCTCGCCGCCTCGGGCGAACCGATCGGCTACGACATCCACACTTTCGGTCTCTACGACGCCTCCAGCGTCGGCCCGATCCTGAAGCTTTACGACAAGAAGTGAGAAAGGCCGCGCCCGCTGCGAAAGCGGCGGGCGTCTTTCAAGCATGGTTCAAACAGTCATGACGATCGCCGCAGAAGACGAGATGCCTGTCGGGAAACGCAGATCGAGCCTGATACGCTCGCCGCAATTCTCCTCGCTCGTCATCCTCATTGTCCTGCTTGCGGTGTTCGCCATCGCCGACCGCAACTTCCTGTCGCCGCTCAACATCTCCAACATGATGGCGTTCCTGCCCGAGCTCGGCATCATCGCGCTCGGCATGACGCTGCTTCTGACGGCGGGTGAATTCGATCTGTCCGTCGGCGCGGTGTTCGGACTGGCGCCGGTGGTGGTGATGCTGCTGGTGCAGAACGGCGGCTGGGATATCGGCGCAGCCCTTCTGGCTGGGCTTGTCCTGTGCATCGCGATCGGCGCGATCAACGGGCTGATCGTCACCAAGATCGGAATTTCGTCTTTCTTGGTGACGCTGTCGATGCTCCTCGTCGTACGCGGCGCGGCGCTCTACATCACGCAAGGGTTTCCGCTGAAATCCTGGGACCAGCCCGGCTTCTTCGTGACGCTGCTGGCCGGCAGCTTCAATGTCGGCTCGTTCCGCTTCTACACCTCGCTGTGGTGGTTCATCGGCCTGTCGCTGTTTGCCATCTACATCCTGCGCTACGCCAAGCTCGGCAACTGGATCAGCGCCATCGGCTCCAATCGCAACGCGGCGGTGGCGCGCGGCGTGCCGGCGGACGCCGTCAAGATCTGGCTGTTCATCGCGACTTCGGTGCTGGCCGGTCTTGCCGGCATGATCAGCGCCTTCCGCATCTCCGCCGCCTCGCCGGTGGCCGGTACCGGCTACGAGCTGGAAGTCATCGCCATGGTGGTGGTCGGCGGCACGGCGCTGACCGGCGGGCGCGGCACCATCCTCGGCACCATCGTCGGCGCACTGATGCTGCGCGCCATCCGCAACGGCATCGTGCTGATCGGTGTGCCAGGGCTCGCCTATAACATCTTCGTCGGCCTCATCATCCTCGCCATGCTCATCCTGCACGCTCTGCTGCAGAAGAACGCCGCGAGGAGCTGACGATGGACGTGCTTCGGCTGCAGAACCTGCAAAAATCCTTCGGCAGCGTGCGCGCGCTGAAGAATGCCTCGCTCACATTGCGGGAAGGCGAGGTGGTGGCGCTGCTCGGCGACAATGGCGCCGGCAAATCGACCCTGATCAAGGCGATCTCGGGCGTGTTCCCCATCGACCGTGGCGATATCTTCGTGCGCGGCGAGAAGGTCTCGATCCGCTCGACCCGCGATGCGATGGACCTCGGCATCGAGACCATCCACCAGGACACGTCGCTGGCGCCGGACCTCAGCATCGCCCGCAACCTTTTCCTCGGCCGTGAGCCGGTCAATTTCGGCTGGCTCGGCGTGTTCGCGCCGCTCGATCTGGCGAAGTTGCGCAAGGCCGCTTCCGAACTGCTCAAGCGCGTCGGCATTTCGAAGAAGCTCGACGCCGATGCGCTGGTCTCGACGCTGTCGGGCGGCGAACGCCAGTCGATCGCCATTTCGCGCGCCATGCAGTTCGCCGCCAAGGTGATCATCCTCGACGAGCCGACCAACAATCTCGGTGTCGAGGAAACCCATGGCGTTCTGCGCTTCGTCAAGGAGGTGCGCGAGGCCGGCCATTCGGTGCTGCTCATCACCCACAACATCCACCATGTGTTCCAGGTCGCCGACCGCATCATCGTCATGCGCCGCGGCGAAATCGTCGCCGAACAGATCGTCGCCGACACTGACCTCTTGACCGTGGAAAGCATCATCACCGGCGCCGACATGTCGGCCTTGCTCAAGGAGGCGAGGGCAAAGTGAAGGGCGTCGCATGGTAGAGCTATACGGCAAGACGCTGTCGCGAAGGCAAGTGGCCGAGCGGTCCGGCATGCTGTCGCAATTCGCCGGCGTGCGGCTGATGACGCTGGGCGACGGCGTGGAGCGCGGCATCCGCATGCTGGAATTCCGCACCGGTTCGGGCCTGCGCTTCACCGCGCTGGTCGACCGGGCGCTTGATATCGCCGATTGTGACTTCAAGGGTCAGGCGATCGGCTGGCATTCGCCGAGCGGCTTTCGTCATCCCGGCCTGCACGATTATGAGGGGGAGAGCGGGCTCGCCTGGGCACGCTCCTTCTCCGGCCTGCTTGTCACCTGCGGCCTCGACCATATACTGGGCCGCGAAGAGGTGCCGGCCGAAAACTACAACTACCCCGGCAAGAAGACCGTCACCCATTCGCTGCACGGCCGCGTCGGCACCATCCCGGCGCGGCTGACCGGCTATGGCGAGCGCTGGGACGGCGACCGCTGCGTGCTGTGGGCCGAAGGCATCATCCAGCAGGCGGCGGTGTTCGGCGAGGATCTGCATCTCATCCGCCGCATCGAGGCTGATGTCGGGGGCAACGAGATCCGGCTTGCCGACCGTGTCGTCAATCACGGCTTCAACCGCACGCCGCATATGTATTTCTACCACGTCAATGTCAGCCATCCCTTGCTCGACGCGGGCTCGCGCTATCTGGCGCCGATCCGCGACGTCGTCTGGGCCGGCCATGCCGGCGAGCGCTACGAGGCGCAGAAGGTCGGCTACCGCACGGCGCCGGCGCCGCGAATGGGGTTCAGCGAGCAGGTCTGGCAGCATGAGATGGGTGCCGACGCAAAGGGGGAAGTGCCGGTGGCGGTGGTCAATGACCGGCTCGGCCTCGGCTTCGAAGTGGTGACGCGCAAGGATCAGCTGCCTTGCGCCTATCAATGGCAGAATTTCCAGGCCGGGCAGTATGCGCTGGGCATAGAGCCCTCGACCCATCATGTGCTCGGCGATCTCGCTGCACGTGACCGCGGCGAGATGATCTGGCTGGAGCATGGCGAAGCCCGTGCCTACGATGCGGTGTTTCGCGTGCTCGACGGTGCCGGCGAGATTGCAGCGGCCGAGGGCAGGATCGCGGCCATCGCCCGCCAGCCTGAGCAGGATTATCCTCAGCCTTCCGGCAGCTTTCCAAGACTGGTGGGCAGGGCATGAGCGATACCCTTATCCGGAGCAAGCCCTCCGGCCGGCGGACCGGATTGCCAGCGGTGCGTGACGATTGGAGGTCGATGTGACGACGATGGCAAAAAAGCGCGATTACAGCCTGGTCGGCGAAAGCACGCGGGCCGCGATCGAGACCGGCCTGGCCTCGGCCGAGTGGTACCACACCGACGTGCCGCGCAAGACGATGAAGGAGCTGATGCAGCGCTCGGACGGTCCGGCGATCCGCGACACCATCATCTGGCTCGCCGCCATCCTGGGCTCGGCCGCCGGCATCGTCTGGTTCTGGGGCTCGTGGTGGGTGGTGCCGTTCCTGTTCGTCTATGGCGTGCTCTACGGCTCGTCGAGCGACTCGCGCTGGCACGAATGCGGCCACGGCACGGCCTTCCGCACGCGCTGGATGAACGATGTCGTCTACCACATCGCGTCGTTCATGCTGATGCGCAATCCCGTGCAATGGCGCTGGAGCCACGCCCGCCACCACACCGACACCATCATCGTCGGCCGCGACGCCGAGATCGCGGTCATGCGCCCGCCCGATCTGTTGAAGGCGGCACTGGCCTTCACCGGCATTCTCGATTTCCGCTATTCGCTGCCGACGCTGGTGCGCCAGGCCTTCGGCACGCTGTCGGAGGACGAGAAGAGCTACATCCCCGAGATGGAACAGCACAAAGCCGTCGCCGCCGCCCGCTGGCACATGGCCGTGTACGTTGCGACGATCGCTTTCGCGATCGCGCTGAGATCATGGATCCCGCTGGTGCTGGTCGGTCTGCCGCGCCTCTACGGCACCTGGCACATGGTGACGACCGGTTTGCTCCAGCATATCGGGCTGGCCGACAATGTCGTCGACCACCGGTTGAACACCCGCACCGTCTACATGAACCCGATCAGCCGCTTCATCTACTGGAACATGAACTACCATGTCGAACATCACATGTTCCCGATGGTGCCGTATCACGCACTGCCGAGGCTGCATGAACTGATCAAGCACGACCTGCCGGAGCCGAACCCGTCAATGTGGCATGCCTATCGCGAGGTCTGGCCGGTCCTGCTCAGGCAGCTGAAATACGAGGATTTTTATCTCAAGCGCGAATTGCCGCCGACGGCCAGGCCCTATCGCGGCGAGTTCCACGAGGTCGATATGTCGGCTGCGGCCGAATAGCGATCGCGAATTCTTGCGGGAGACCGAGATGGCCGATTGGGTTGAAGCGTGCGCGGTGGACGATATCGAGGAAGAGGATGTCATCCGCTTCGATCATGGCGGCCGCAGCTTTGCGGTCTACCGCTCGCCCGATGACGAGTTCTTCGCCACCGACGGCTATTGCACGCATGAGAAGGCGCATCTGGCCGACGGGCTGGTGATGGACGACATCATCGAATGCCCGAAGCACAATGGCCGCTTCAATTACAAGACCGGCCAGGCCAAGGGCGCGCCGGTCTGCGTCAATCTCGTGACCTATCCGGTCAGGATCGAGGCCGGTAAGGTGATGATCCAGATCTGACGCGGCAACCGATCCAGCATCACAAAGGGGACGTTTTAATGAGCCGAAAGAGACCGACCGTCGCCGATCTGCGCGCGATGAAGGGCAAGCGGCAGCTGATCATGCTGCGCGTGCTCAACCTGGACGAGGCGGAGGCCGCGGAGCGGGCAGGGGTCGATATCGTCTCGGTGCCGCCCGAACTGGTGCTCAACCCTGAGTATCGCGATGCCGCGCCCAGCCTGTTCACCATGCCGGGCGAGAATTTCTTCGAGATCGGCACGGCGGATGATTTCCTGCGCTGGGCCTTCCGGCTCTACAAGGCAAGCGCCGACGCGGTCTATTGCAGCGCCGGCTACGCCACCATCAAGCGCATGGCCGACGATGCGATCCCCGTCATCGGCCATGTCGGCCTCATTCCGTCGCGCGCCACCTGGACCGGCGGCTTCAAGGCGGTCGGCAAGACCGCCGACACAGCCCTGCAGGTTTTCGAAGCGGTGAAGCAGCTGGAGGCCGCCGGCGCCGTCGGCGCCGAGATCGAAGTGGTGCCGGTCGAAGTCGCCAAGGCAATCTCGGAGCGCACCTCGCTGATCATGCTGTCGATGGGGGCAGGTACCGGCTGCGACGCGCAATATCTGTTCGCCGACGACATCCTTGGCCAGAACCGGGGCCACATGCCGCGCCACTCCAAGGTCTACCGCAATTTCGCCGCCGAGTATGACCGGCTGCAGGCGGAGCGGGTGGCGGCGTTCTCCGAATATGTCGCCGACGTCAACAGCGGTGCCTATCCCGAGGACAGGCACGTCGTGCATATGGGCTCCGACGAGTTTGCGCTGTTCATGAAGAAGGTCGATCGCACTTAGCCACGCTTCCTCCCAAGAGCAGACAGCCCGCTTCCGGCCCAAAGGCGACATCACAACATCTGCTCGGCGATGGTCGCTTCTGGCGCATCTGCGACGTTCGTTGGCACCGTAAGGTAGCAGGCTCGGCCTTGAAATCATTGAGCAATTTTCGGACAAGGCGCTACCAAATGTCCGTGTTTCTGTTATGATTCCAATAGCTTATAGGTAGACTGGTAGCGGGAGAGCGCTACCGCCTTTCCCCCCGCTCGGAAACCCCGCGATATTTTCTACAATGTCGGGCGTGATGCGCCTCTGTCTAGGTGGCGCAAAAGACCGGTCAACGGGAACGACGTTGGCTTGGTCTATACCGCCGATACCAGCCCGACCGGCTACACTACCAGGATCTAATAGAGAAAAAGCCCGGTGCGGGGGGCGCGACCGGGTTCTTCCTTTTAGACGACAACGGCCGCGCCTAGTGATTTTGGCGCCAACGGTCCCAATGCTAAATTAGAAAGTCTGAATAAACCGTTGCAGGTCAAATCTGCCGGCGCCGCAACCCTGTCCCAAGACAGGTGGGCAAGTGACGGTCTTGCCGGGACAGCCTGTTCGGTGTGTGCCTGGCGGGCAGCATTTGCCGTCCGAGGCTACCCGTTCGCTGCAATCAAAGATTTTACCTGTACCCTCACAGCGAGGGCATCGAAACCGTCTGAAGTCCGTCACAGACTACCAGCCCCGGCTAACACACTTACGGTGCCAGCAACGGCGAAAGAGATAAGTTAGTCGCACCTAACGTGCCTACTTCCGCGCCTGACCCTCCGCTTGACGGAACATTAGTCATTCCTAAAGGTTGATCCGAGCGATAGGGTGGGTGCCCGCGTCCCCTTGCCGAAGATCGGTCTCCGATCGGCCCGCGCATCCCCGAGTGGCGCGGGCTTTCGACTGCCCAAGGGGAAAAGATGCCCGACCCCAGCCTGCCACAACCTACATGGCCCGGTACTTGTAATTTAACTAAATTAGTTACAACTTATATACCTGTTCTCGGGATTGGCCAGGCGATGTATTTTCCGCAGTTTCTGGTGGGAATGCTGACGTCGTCTGGCGTCGTCGGGGCTTGGGTCTATGTGGCCACAGGATCTGTCTGGAAGGCTGTTGCCTGGTCCATTATCGCTGCGGTTTTGTTGCAGGTCGGGTACTTCGCGCTTGTGTTCAGGCTGGTCTATGGGCGGCGGCGAGACATGAAGCAAGAGCACATAGACGAGGCTACTCCGGTTCGCCCTTCCGCAGCCTCACCCCGGCGCCGCCGCCATTCTCGGGGATGAACTCGACGCCGGCCGCTTCGGATGGCGTCCAGGTTGCCCCTGGAACGCGTTGCCCCTTTTCGAATGAAAGGACGTCGGGATATCTTCGCGGCCTCAGCAAGGGCCGCTTGGTCTAGTTCAACTAGCCCGCTCTGCGTCGATGCCCTGCCCACTATCGAGTGCGGAAACCCCACGGTGTGGGATCGAGACGCTGACACGATCTTCGGTCACGCGCTTCCGCACGATCGCTGTGATCGCAACCTCGTCGCCGGCCTTGATGCCCTTCGCCATGCCACGATTCGCGAAGAGATCCTGCGGAACTGCTGGCTACCCTTGTCGAGTGCATTAAGACATGAACTCCCAAGTTTCTGAAATGAACGACGCTTCTCTCGAAAGACTTTTGGATTCGCTACTTCCCTATTGCCAAGCGGTAGCCATCGCCCTTCGCCTGTGTACAGGTTTGTGATGGTGCCGAGATGCCGCGCAGAGTCGGATAAGACTATTGCGGGGCCGCCAAACAGACGCACTGGGGTCGCGACCGCCCGCGGACAAGGCTGCTATACGTCATGTTTCTTGCACGACAGCGGCTAACACAGTGAAGGAAGTACCACTGTTTATCGTGGGCTGATCATCTAACCGGCTGTCTCAAGAAATCGATCAGCGAAGTCAGCGAGTGCGTTCCAGTCAGTGAATTCGTGATCGCGCTCCGGGCTTGGATCGCCGCTCTTCATAACGACGAATTTGACGAACTGCTCCTGAAAGTAATCGTATTTGTTGAAGCGCAAAGCACCCCCGAGAAGGAGGGTCATGGATGGTTGCCACTCTGTCACGGAGACGAATTGATCCACGTATTTTTGAGCTTGCGTCTTTTGGTCTCCCAGCGCCGCCGAAAGACTGACGGATATGAAGGCCGAAGGCTTGTTGCTCAGCGCGTCGTGATGCGCAAATACGAAGTTCGTGACGGTTTCCTGGTGGTGCTCTTGGTGGACCGACGCAGCGATGATGAACGCGTCGAAGTGTCCGAGCTTCAAATCGGATGCGGGCGCTGCGCTGTCACGCAACTCCACCTGGTGCCCGCGCTCGCGAATACGCGTTGCCGTCCGTGCAGCAATTTTCCCCGTCTGACCTTCGGTCGTTCCATAGACAATCAGGATGTTCACGATATTCCTCCGACAACAGCGCCCATGTCTTGTTTACCGAGAGGACCCGGGGCGCGAGCCAGGGAATAGGCTCTGCTAACCGCTGGCGAGCGCGGCGTCTGCGCAATTCAACCGTCAGGAAACCGATCTAACCTCGATCCGCTTTGCCGCTGCCTCCGGAGCTCTCGGGATGGCGAGGTGAAGCACACCGTCCTTCATGTTCGCCTCAATTCCATTGATGTCGAAATCCCCGGAGAGAGTGAACTGCCGCTCGAAATCGCCGACATCATACTCGCGATAGGCCTGGCTGTAGCCCTCTGGCGTATCCTCTTTGACGCGGCCATAGATCGACAGCACCCGCTGCTCCACCGTGACCTCCAAACCCTCGGGGCCAACGCCGGGCAGATCCGCAACGACGACAAGGCCCGTTTCAGTTTCGTAGATGTCAACTCGTGGCACGAAGACTAACTTCTCATGGGTCCGCTCGCCCGCGTCCTGCTCCGCGGGCAGCTTGCCTTCCAATTCCGGTTCGCTAGCCGGCGTGGCCTGAGACTGCTTGCTTCCCTTCGTTCCCGCTCCCGGGGCCTCTCTCTTAGCCATGACCCGCCTCCTTGCTCGCCTTCACATGAATGCGCTTTGGCTTGTCCTCTTCGGCCCGAGGAAGATCCAGAGTCAGTAGGCCATTGAGGAGATCTGCTCCAACCTTGTTCGGGTCCACCACAAACGGCAATGACACAGTCCGCGCAAACCGGCCTTGACGACGCTCGCGCCGGTGGTATGCCCGCCGGGCATCGTCAGCTTCGGTTTGCCGCTCTCCGCTGAGCGTAACGGAATCTCGGTGGATCAAGATGTCCAAGTCTTCTGATCTTACCCCAGGCAGTTCAGCGGTGATGATGACGCCGTCCTGGTTTACGAAGGCATTGACCGCAGGGAATTCCAGTCGGCTCACTTCGTCTTGGAGGCGGCGTATGTTGCGGAAAGGATCTGCGCCGAATAGCGTCCGTGCAATCATTGTCTCCTCCTCGGAAAGCCGCCCTGCAACGCCCTCAGATTTTCTGGGGCAGGGCAATCGCCGCTCTTCATCGCCCATCGGCGGAGCGCTGTGAGCCAAGTACCGAACCTACGGCTCCCACCTTGCAGCTCTTAACCCCAGAGTCGCCCAGGTGGTGCCGCAGGTTCGTCCATCATGTTTCACTGGCAATCTGGTTTACCTGCCTGGATTCCCGTTCGCTTGAACGGTTCTCCATGTGTATGGCCAGGTTGTCTCCGCATGACGATCAAGAGAATGCTCCGCTAGGACTTTGTCGCCTTGACCTGAATCAATTCGAGCAGCACATTGGATGGTTCCACTCTGATCCTGTTTTGGCTAAAGCTGATTGACAACCCGTAACTCGCCGCCTCTGTACAAACCATTGCCGATCCGGATCATGTCGATTTAGGTTCTCGGGCCGTACAGCGTCGTGTAACGCGGTGACGCGAAATGCTTCCTGTCTCACGGAAGTCAACTCGTGGCGCGGCCGCGACAGCAGCCGAAAGGTTTCAAGGACCAGCTTCCGCAGGCTCAACATGCCGTCGCGAGCGAAATTCTGAGCGCAAACAAAAAAGTCCGCAGCTCGGAGCCAAGCGGGGGAATATCAATGCGAATTTGTACCGCGATGGGCGCGTGCGGGTCATAATCGCTCTTCATGACAAAGCGAGGGTCGCAGCGATGGCCTACACGGTGATTTGGTACGGCAAACAGGGCATAGTTGAAAAGGTGCCCTTCGATGCCGAGAAAGCCGCGCGGCATCATGCCCTCGCGACTTTTCCCGCTCGCAGGGAGGTTGACGGTATCGTGGCGGTGGAAGTTCGCAAGGAGGGCGGCACAGTTGTATTCAGCAAAGCAGGGGGCAGCTAAAATCTCAGCGCTTTGGGCTTAGGCCGATCTCCTCGCCCCTCACCTTTGTCGCCGATCTCTTTATCCAGCTTCCTATGCTTGTCCTGATTTTCAGTGCTGTTCGCCAACCCCGGCTGTTCGAACACGCTGACGACTACGTTCGTGCCGATTATTGGTCCTTCATAGTTTGTTGATCATATTAGCCGATGATAATAAGCGGACATGCTAGGTACTTCGTACATGCCACAATGGCCCTGGCGCATTCACCCTGGCGCCGGGGCCTACAGCGCCGCTAGCCCGGCCGAGGCATGGCCGGCACAATAACACCTTGATCAGATCCAAATGCATACAGCTATGTTCCTCGCCCAACCGGTCGGCGAGCGCTGCACCAACGGCGGAACTTTCCGGCGACGACAATCTCCGGAATTAGCCGGCCAGCATATCATCGGTGACTTCGCGGCCAGTATGGCGAGGGACGATCAGGTTCGTGAGATCGAATCCCTGGCGCTTCGCTTCGGCAAGATATCGTTCGCGGGTATCCTGCGCCAGGTCTGGGCTGCGTGCGAGCAGCCAGAGATATTGCCTGTCGGGCGAACCAACGAGAGACACCTTGTATTCGGGATCGAGCTTTAGGACCCAGTAGTCACCGCTAGTGAACGGTATCCAGCGAATGTATTTCGGCAAGAAGGTTACTTTCAACCTGGATCGGGCGTCGTCGACCGGAGTGGCCTCGCCGATTGCCCGCGATGGTTTGCCGTGCTTGTCGAAACAGCGGTTGTCGACGCGAACCTTGACACTGTCGTTCAGTGAATAGTTGGCCGTGATGTCCGTCGCCGTTTCATCTTCATATTTAATCGGGAGCCGGCACAGTTCATACCATTTACCAAGATATTGGCTGAGGTTGATTGAGGTAATGGCCGTGACGGCCGAAGTGTCTGTCATGAAGGTCTCCTTGCCATCGATCCAACCCCTGAACACGCGTAGGGCTCCCAGAGGCCAAATCTTGCGATGTCAATCTCCTTTCTTCGTTCGAGTCGACAGATCCTAAGAGTTGTCCGACCGGTCGTTTGTCGCCAGAGCATTTTGGCTTGGAGAACCCGTGTGGCATAAACCAAAGGCAGAGCCGAAATCCACGACTTCGTGCGCAAGATTGACAAGCCGGACGATGCGACGATCGAGGCACAGCGGGCTGCCCTTGAACAACTTGGTGCCGTCTTCATCGAGGAGAACGGCGGCGGCATCGGAGTCCGGCTGAAGTTCACAGCGGCCGAGCGATCGTCATTCCAATGCCAACGCCAAGGCCGATAGCAAGGCCCATGAGTCGAGGCATTGGAACCGAATCAGGGGCATGCGGCTTGTTAGCTTTCAACGAAGCTTACATGAGGCGCGCCTAATGTTCCGAGACAAAGAAACACGAGCTCTAGAAGCGGCGCTGATAGCCGCGGTGCCAATCTCGATCCTGATCGCGGTGGCGATGGTTCCCCTTACGTACGGTTGGTTTGGGTAATGAGCGCGCGCGGCACAGACTTCCTTTACAAGTGGATATCAAAGCACGTCCCTAAAACGGCTGTCGCCGATGTCATCTCGGTCGCCGACCTTACCGAGCAGCTATTCGCGGACGCCAAGGCCGCAGGCATTAGCAGCAACGAGATCGAGGAAGACACTGGCAGCGTCTACGAGGCGATCCTTGATGCCATAGTGCACCACGATGCTGGTGTGGATGACTGACTTGTGCGCGGCTATGATAGCCCTCAATGACAAAGAGTTGGACATTCCAAGAACTGATCGACGCCAGGATGACGGTGACGGCGTTCTGCAACAACCCGGCCTGCCATCATAAGCAAGAGCTCGACCTAGTGAAGATCCGCGACCGCTTCGGCCCGGATGCGCCGGCAATGGAATGGGATCTTCGGCCCAAGCTTCGATGCGCCAAGTGCGACGGAGTCGATTTGGTCTACACCCCCGACACCAGCCCGACCGGCTACGGCAAGGCCAGGGGTGGATAAAGGAGTGAGGGCTCAAGCAACATTGTTTCAGCGGGCGCGAAGAAGCAGTTTTCGTGCTCTTCGGTCGGGTGCAGGCAGATATGCAAATTGTCATCGCCGGAAGGAATTACGACATCATAGGGGACGAAATATGTTGTTGGTGAGTGACACTACGGTGATCGCCAGGCCTCAAGATGATGACGTAACCATCAGGTCGTGGCGTCACAGTTGTGCTGGGAATTTTGTCGCACTCCCCGTTCACCAAAGCGTCTTTGAGAAGCCGCACTGGCGCAGATCGGGCCCCCGCAAGGGCGGGCTTGACGATTCCAGCGAATAAGTAGGGCCCTGCGGCTCCCTACGAGGCGAGTTTCCAAGCCTTCAAATGCCTGACTTCTGCATCAGGTTGGCAACTCGCATGCCGAGCCTAGCGGTAAACTCGCCATTTTTGGCGGCGAAATCCCAGCAGAAGAAGGCCCCGAGGCAAAAAAGCAGAATGGAGAGTCGCATTAGCGTATTCTAATATAGGACAAATTGAATAAGCGTTAAGGCAAATGCGCCGTCTTGAGTGCCAGGGGGTAGCGATGTCTGAACAGCCGGAAACGACCTACGTGGTGAGCGTCTACGAGGCGCCGAATTGGCGCACAGTGCTAACGACCAACGATAAGGCCAAAGCACTCGCCTGGGCGAGAGAGATCGGCGACAACGTGCGCGTCGAGGAGATCACTCCGAAGCCAATTAAGCGCTAAAGCGCTCGGCGAAGTCGGCGACATATCCTGTGATAGATCGGCGAGCTTTGCAGGTCTCGGGCTGCGTGCGTAAGCAGCAACACGATAAAGAGAACCACCACTGCTGACGCGAAGCCGGTAACGAGAGCCATCCGTGAAAACGGCCCTGATGTCGGGAGGTTCCCTTGAAAGATGGCCGACACCTTGTTGGGCGGGGGCGTTGGGGTAAAGGCGCCGGCCAGGCGGAAATTTGTCCGCCGCGCAGAATATATGCCCGATTTGTCAGCCTTGGGTTATGGTGTGATCGCGGAAGGGGCTCACCCGAACTAGGCTTCCTCATCCTCTTCACCCCAATGTCGCCAGTGAGTGGGCACCACATCTACTAAATGGCCGGTTATGGCGTCTTTCCATCCGTCGACAGCGCGTCTGCAAGGGAACACGAGCGCGTGTATACCATCCTCGTCCAGAACGGCCAGTTCCAGGCTATGAAAGAAGGGGGCATTGAGTATGGTCTGCCATGCAAAAACGATGCGCTCTGTCGTCTCCGCCGGCTTTGATTTTACGCAAATCTTTGAAAGCCCAACAGCGGCCGACGCGGACAATGTTACATTATCGCTCCCGGGAACATTAGCTGCCTCTAATGGTTGAGCCGAGCGGCAGGTGGTGCCCTCCATCTCCTGCCGAAGATCGGTCTCCGATCGGCCCGCGCTCCCTCCGCCGATTAGGGGGTGCGGGCTTTAAGAAATATGGGAATAGCAATGGCAGACAAGTCGGGCACAACGTACATCGTCAGCGTCTTCGACAAGCCAAACTGGCGCACGATCCTCACCACAAAGGATGAAGCTGAAGCCCTGGCGCTGGAGCAGGCGATGTTTCAGGTTGGCGCGAAGACGCGCGTCGAGGAGATCAGGCCGAAGCCAAAGAAGCGGTAAGTCGGCTCACTTGCACCGCAACCGCTGGGGCAGCAGAGAAAAAGCCCAGTGCGGGGGCGCAACCGGGCTTTTCCTTAGATGCACGACAGTGGCGCCTACGTGATTTTGGCGCTGACGGTCCAATATTAAATTAGAAATTCTGAATAAACCGTTGCAGGTCAAAGCGGTGGACGGCGCAACCGCATTCCATCTCCAAGGCCCGGCAGCGCTTCGATCACGCGATCTCTGGTTCTTACCTAAAACCGCGCCATTCCACTGCGCGAATTATCGGGCAACGCGTTCGAGCAAAGCAACGATTTGCTTGGCGATTGGATCAGCTTCATTGTTAAACAATTCAATCATTTGCTTAGCCGGTACCACAGGCGATTGATATCTATCGTTGAGCAAGGCGGCCACACATTGCTCGACTGAAATTGACCCATCGAAACCAAACTCAGGATGCCGCTCCGGATTCGCTGTAAACCATTCACGGAGAAGCACAGACAAGGTCGGTGGTTCAGATGAAGAGAGTGCGGTTTCGACAATCCGACGGACTGCTTCTGCCCTCGGCGGCAAATCAGGTTGGCTGCGTCGCCATTCGTCGACAAGCTTCAGGAACTCCGGATTCGCGCGCATTTCAAAACGTTCAGTCTTCATCATTGCGATATAGCCGTTTACGTGCATTCCGGCAAGTACGTACAAACCCGTTGACACATTAGCCATAGCCATATTACTTGGTGTCCGTACACGACGTACAAGTTATGGAGAATTGCGATGCCGAACACCCATGTTCCGGCACCTGGCGGAGCTATGCCCGCTATCTGCCGCCTTCGCCTAGCGCTTCTCATGCTGCGCACTGCCAACCAGCTTTCCGACCATGCTGCTCATCAAGAGCTATGAGGGGAAGGATCGATGAACACTCATGTCCGCGCCCTGAAGCCCTACGCAATGCCAAAGGGCATGAACCCGCGCAATATGGCGCCAGGGAGTCGAGAATCGCCTGAACGACCTCCTAGACCGCGCTATGAGCCTGATTACCGCATCTCATGGAGGCCGATTGCGATCTGGAGGAAACGGCCGACGATCGGCTGGACGGATCGAGGCCCGCAAGCTGGCGGACTCAACGAGGATTGCGAAATGGACGACTCCGACCGAGAGGAAAGCGGCGACGAGCATGAGCCGTCGCTTGGCTGGTCCAGCGCGACCGACCAGAACCTAGCGTTGGCCGACTTCGGCACCGCGCGCGATGTCTGTTTCTTTGATGGTGAGCAGGACGGCGGCGATGCGCCCGAGCAGCCCGACTACTATTGAACGTCGCGGAAATGTTTTCCGCCAAGCAAGGCCCGCTGCCTCATCGTGGCGGGCCTTTAGTTTTGTGCCGTAAGGACGAGCGTTTTGACGGATTTAGTTGAGCCGCCGCCCCGCTCCAGGCAATGATTCGGAATGTTTGGCCACGTCGCGTTAGCGCACTCTATTTCCTTGACCACAGCCGCCCCGGCGGGTTGGGTCTCCTCAGAAGCATACGACATCATGAAAACGGTTTTAGTTACCAGGGTTGCCAAGACTGCGACCTGGACCATAAGGGCTACGAAAGCGATCTTTTCAAGCATACGCAATTAATGCGGATGCCACGCGCCGGTTCCATCTAACTCGATATTGTCGCCCTCCCGCTGCCTCACGGTGGCGGGCCTCTTTCACTGTGCGACGAAACTGGAATCGACAATTGTGCAGTTAGCGGTATTCAGAGAGCCTACCGCGATGGCGGTATTATAGCCGCCAAACCCATTCTTTGCGCGATATTCCATGAGCACAGTCCGGTAGCCGTTTGCATTTGGTGTTGACTTGGTCCTTACGTGCTCAAACGAATCCGGATCTCTCAATCTGTCCTTGACCTTCGCGACTAGATCGCTGCTCGATCCGTCCCAGACGCTGAAGCATTTTCCAGCTTCAATGCTGGCGTGATCACCCCCCGAGCAAGCCTTCGACGCGGCAAACACCGCAAACAAAATCGCCAAGGTGACACCAACCCTTTTGTTCCGGCCCACGTCGCTGACTGAAGTCGCACTAGCTGCTGGCTGCGCTTGCGGCTTGGGCGGGGGTGACTGAGCCGCGACCCCATATCGCTTTCTCAAAATGTCACGAGCAGCCTCAAAGTCGCTCTGGTCAACGTCGCCCCTTGCGCGCATGGCCGTCAGTTCAGCCATTGCTTTACTATATCTAGGATCTACCGCTTCCCGCTTGATTCCCCCAGACGGGGGAGACCCGCCCGAGAATCGCCCTCCCATAACCCCCTCCATGTCGCGTCCATGTCGCACGGACCTGCCGATAGTCGCAGGAAACTCTTGGAAATCAACCGGTGGTGGTTCGCCCAAATTCGCGGGCGTGCTGGCGTGGTCGCCGCTGTAGACGGCCCGGCCGCCGCACAGCTCTGGGTGACAAAGGGGGACGGCAACCGGGCCTTCCGGGGAATGGAGATACCCAGCCCGTCAAGTATGCACAAAGGCTAATGGAAGGGCAATCTGCACGTTCCGTTCAGATCGGCTTGTCGACGAGTGGCTTCTTTCTCGTCGGCGGCACATAGCTTGTCACCAGCTTCACGGCTGCAATGTCGACCGTCACCGGCGGGGACAGATTCACAGTAACTGTATTCTCGTCGACCCGGAGGACATTGCCGGTGAGTTCTATCGGCTGGCCTTTCTTCAGAGCCGATGTCCGGTCCACTATCGAGTGTGGAAACCCATAGTGCGGGATCGAGACGCTGACCCGATCTTCGGTCACGCGCTTCCGCACGATCGCTGTGATCGCAACCTCGTCGCCGACCGTGATGCCCTTCGCCATGCCATCATTCTGATGCCGTGGGCGGCTTCGTCAAGCGATCTCTAATATGCGAATGGAAACTTGCTTGACCCGGTCAGCCCTCGATCGCCATTCCCAATGCCTACACCAAGCCTAGGACTGAGACACTACCTGCGGTCGCGCCGGTTGGCGAATACATACGCTTCTGCTAATATAAAAGCATTTTATCAATATACGTGAGCCCAAAAAGAACCAACGCCAAAGAAATGGGGGGTCGGCGACAGAGGGAAGGAGCGCAAATGGCCGCCCATCTTATCGCGGATGTAGATATAGAAGACGCTGCCGCGTTTGAGGAATACCGGCGGGATGTTCCAGCCACGGAGGAGCGCTATGGTGGGCGATATCTGGGTCGTGCCGGTGCGACCAAGGTTCTCGAAGGTGATTGGGAGCCACACCGCTTGGTTATCGTCGAATTCCCCGACATGGCTTCATTGATGGGTTGGTACAATTCGCCGGAGTACGCCCGCCTGATCGAAATTCGAAAACGTTGCGCCAGCACCAGGATCATTGCGCTGGAAGGGATCACACCACCCACTGCGTGACAATCTGCGAAGCGGGCCTTTGGGCCGGCAAAACAAGGATCTCAGTCTCAAAATTGGCCGGAGATATGCCTATGGAATCCAATCATGGCAATAGGGATAGAGATATGGTCTGTTATGGCGCTTTCGTCGCCAAGGCAGGCTACGATGACGTTCGATCAATGACGCTGTGCCGGCCGGATTGACCTTTCGATCTGACGCCGTCCTGTAAAGTGTCGATACCGGGGAACCTAGTCATGAGCGACAATAAGCCGACTGTAGACGTTACCAAGGACTGGCAAGCATCGCAGGGCCAGAAGTCCGGTGCCACGCGCCTTCGCCTTTTCGCAGTGCTGTCGTGGGTTGTTGCCATTGGCGGCGAGATCGCCGGCATTGTTTTGCTCTACCGGCACAAATTCAACCAGGACAACCTGCCGCTACTGATCGGCATTCTGATCGGGATCGCGATTTTTGCCATCGCCGGCAGCCTGCTTTGGAAGGCGGCCAACAGGCAGGACCCGGCTCGCGAATCCGAGCCATTCAGGTTCTTCGTCCAGAACCAGCTCGGCGCGATCATCACGCTTATTGCCTTCTTGCCGCTGGTTCTGCTGATCCTCAACGACAAGAACATGGACCCGAAGAGCAAGAAAATTGCCGGCGGCGTCGGCGCGGTGCTCGCCGTGCTGGCGACGCTGATCGGGGTCAGCTACCAACCCCCGTCGGTGGAGCAGTACACGCAGGACATGAACGCGTGCGCTTCGCAGATCAAGTCGGGGCAGCCGACCACAGCCTGTTCGCCCGAGGTCGCCGCCCAGGCGCAGGCGATCGCCACCGACTCCACCACGGTGGCTGCTGCGACGAAGGACTCGGCACACCCCAATGGCCAGGATATCGTCTATTGGATCGCGCCGGAAAACGGCGCCGCCAAGTCCGGGACAGAGCATGTCTTCCACCTCTGCGCAGCCGTCAGTCCGCTGAAGGACAAGACCGTGAACAGCGGTACCGTGACGGAGGCCTACGCACAGAACGCCATCCGCATCACCAAGCAGATCGAGATGGAACAGAAGCAGTGCGGGTTCACGACCACGACCCCATAAATCCGCGATGAACTGGCCGTGCGAGGCGAGTATCTGGCTTGCGCCCCCGCGATGCGGTTCATTGAGGATACCGTCGTTCGAATACCGGAGCGCGTGATCCAGATCGCCACAGCGCAGTTGCGACTGAACGACGCCGGGGCCGCCTTCGCTACCCTTGCGTTGAAGTGGTCGAAGCCTGCGGCGAATGGCACGATCGCGTCGTCGATGGCGATCAAAACAGGACCGTGGCGTTCGAACTGGAATCCTACCCCTTGGCCTATGCGGAAGGCCAGCCGATGCGTCTAGGGCTGGATAAACTCATGCGCCTTGTAGCGCATGTGGATGAGAACGTAAGGTGAAAACCAGCATGGGCTTTGCGGCGGGCAGCTACCCGGCGATTGCGGATAGTTGTAAGGACCCAGAACAAAACGGGGCCGGCGCAGTTGTTTAACCCCAACCCGTGCAACTGCACCGGCTAAAAGCGGGCCATGAGAACCGCTCTAAGCACAGCCTATCGCAAATTAGTCCTGTCGCAAGAGAGACTAAGTGCCCAAGCGCCAGCTAAAGCGGAAATTGGCTCAGCCGGCCAACGGCATCCCAATGCCCACGCCAAGGCCGAGTGCAAGGCCCATGAACAGCTTGCCGGCAAAGCTATTTCAATGGCGCGGAAGGGCGCCACCTGGCGCTCCGAGGGCTTGTGAGAGATCATCAAAGATCGTGTCTATGGCCAGATTCTTAGATCGAAAGCCGGAACCTGTGAATCCCCTCGCTCCAACAAGGTCTCTCGGCTGGGAAACGCTACGGAAAGCACGTTGGGTAACGGTTGATTCAACCATTGCTGGTATTATCTCGTAGTTAGGTGGCGGCCCCGACGGTGCGGCAGGGGGTGCTGGGTTGTCGGAGCCGCCTGCGCAGTCCGGTTGGATTTGACCGCGCTGTTCCAAATTAGGACAGCGCGGTCAATTAACCGTTAAAATCTTTTGGAACTAATTAAGCGCATACTAATTGAATCGCGGTTTGCGAGTCCTGTGTATGCGTTTGAAGTTCGTAGCTCCCCTAATGCCGACCCTTGTTGAGAAGCCTCCGGAGGGCGACGCCTGGATTCACGAAGTCAAGTTCGACGGCTACCGTTCGCAGTTGATCATCGATGAGGACCGGACGCGCATCTACACGCGCAATGGTCACGACTGGACAGCCAAATATTCCGACCTGGTGCAGGAGGCGAAGGGCCTCGGCGCCGAAAGTGCCATCATCGACGGCGAGATCATCGTCACGAACGAAGATGGGTTGTCCGACTTCCGTCCACTCCGCAAGGCGATCACCAGCCGGCAGCACCACCTCTATTTCGTGGCGTTCGATCTGTTGCACCTCAACGGATTCGATCTTCGCGATATGGCGCTGAAAGACCGCCGGGCTGGGCTCTACGCGATAATTCCGACCGGCCTTCGCATCCAATTCAGCGACGCGCTGCCCGGCGATGCCAAGGCGATCTTCGAACTGGTCGACAAGGCCGGGCTTGAAGGCATGGTCTCGAAGCGCAAAGACAGTAAGTATCGGAGCGGGAAATCGACGACCTGGCTGAAGATCAAGGCATATACCATCGACGAATATGAACTGCTCGGGGTCGAGTGTGAGGCCGGCAAGCCGGCATTCGCACTGATGGCGGATCGAAATACCGGCCGCTATGTCGGCTCGGCTTTCATCAATTCGAGTCAGGCCATCCGCGAGCGGCTGTGGAAGCGTGTCCAGGAGCATGCCGGGCCGGCCCCGAAGGGCCTGAAGCGGCCGGCGACGCAATGGGTCAAGCCCGGCATCATCGGCCGTGTGAAGCACCTACGGGGCGAGGAAGACCTCCGCCACGCTTCGTTGCAGGATTTCCGTGAGGAATGAGCACGCGAGGCAGCGATTTTGTCTACCATTGGATATCGGACCACTTATCCGACGATCCGATCAGTGACCACGTACTGCTGATCATTGAAATGGCTGTGGATGCGAAACGCGCGGCTGAAGCCCAAGGCATTCCCGGTCACGAGATCGACGAGGAAATTAGCACTATCTACGAATTCATCGTGCATGCGCTGCGCTGACCGCCGCTCGCCGGAGCCTAAGCGGCAGGGCGAACCTATCGCCACATGAGCAGCGCGGAATCAACTTCCTGCATCAGTGGATAGCCGACAACGTGCCCGAGCCCAAATAGGATCGGTGCGGCCACCTACGGTTGGTTGGCGTCAGCTCGAGTTTAACTCGTGCCCTTAGGAACGAAGAAACACGTCCATCTGAATCTATAGTAGGCTTGGAACTTCGTATGGGGAATGATCGCTCGATAGAACGTCATCAAACGCTCACAGAGATGGTAGTGGTCATCAAGGGAGGCTTGGGCGCGTTCCCTGGGGATAAACCACTCCGGCTCTTGTGGCTCATTGAGATAGGCAGGGCGGGGCAGGCGGACGTAATAGCCGTCTTTGGTCTCCCTCACGGCGCGAGCGTCTATCGGATGGCAATCTTTGTTGCCGCAGCAATCATACTGCAACACCGGGTCTTTTTTGCCGGTATACCAATCGTGGGCATCTGCGTCGCCGGCAAAGAGAAGCCCTGCCAGCGCGATCCATCCCCGTGGCTGTTTCATGTTACCCCCTCGCTTTTGAGGGGTAGAGTATATTAGGTATGTCTAATTGTCAGCCTTCAGCTTGGACACCGTCACCGAAGGTTACCCGACACGGTTCACTACGTAGGCGGGCCGCCCAGCACTGCAGGCGATGGGCGTCCTACGCTGACTGCTGTGGGGCCGACAGCTGAACGTCGCAATCAATCTCAGCCCTGGAACATTACGTCTAGCTCAGCGATTGGTCGAGCACATCGATCAGCCGGTCGACTTCGACAATCGTGTTGTAGTGCACCATGGAAACGCGAATGACGCCGCTGGGCGACAGTCCAAGCGCTTCGGCCAGGCGGCGCGAATGGAAATCGCCGTGACGCACGCCGATCTTGGCCTGGTCGGTTCGGGCGACGATATCCTGAGGGGCGTGGCCGTCGACCGTGAAGCTGATCGTCGGCACCCGAAATGCCGCCTGCGAGTTCTGGTCGCCAACGATCCGGACGCCATTGCGCACGCGCAACCACGACAGCAGGCGTTCGCCGATCTCCGCCTCGTGCGCCGCGATCTGGTCAAATGCGCTCTCGATCGCATGACGGCCTTTGCCTCTGCCCAGTGCCTCCAGATAGTCGACAATGCCGGCGGCGCCCCAGACAAGTTCGTAGCAGGGATTTCCAGGCTCAAGTTTTCCGGGCACTTTGTCCTTGCCGTAGAAGTAATGGTAAAGCCCGTCGAGTTCGAGCAGCAGTTCATGGCGCCCATACATGACCGCGTAATGCGGCCCGTAGGTCTTGTAGAAAGAGAATACGTAGTAGTCGACGTCGAGTTCCTGGACGTCGAGGGTGCGATGCGGGGCGTAGGCGACACCGTCGACGCAGATGCGAGCCCCGCGCGCATGAACGAAATCTGCGATTTGCCGGATCGGATTGATGGAGCCGAGCAGGTTGGAGGCATGGGTCACGCAGACCAGCCGCGTGCGAACGCTCATCAGCGCGTTGAGCGTGTCGAGGGATGGCATAAGCGTTTCGGGATCAATCTCCCAAACCCTGAAGACGATGCCGCGCTGCTTGAGGATCAACCAGGGACCAATGTTCGACTCGTGATCGAAATTGGTCACGATAATCTCGTCGCCCGCCGTCAACTGGCTTGCCATGGCGGTTGCCAGAAAGCGCACGAGCACGGTGGTGGAAGGGCCGAAGAAAACCTCCTCGGGTCGCGCCGCGCCAACGAATGTGGCGATGCGGTCGCGTGCCTGCGCCAGCAGTTCGCTGGCTTTGACCGACGGCCCGTAAGAGGCGCCGGTCTGAACGCTGGTCGTTAGCATATATTCGGCGACTCGCTCGGCCACCGGGCGCAATACTTGCGAACCGCCAGCATTATCAAAGAACGCCCAGCCTGTTTCCAGCGCCGGAAATTGGGAACGAACAAATTCGATATCGAGCGACATGGATGGCCTCTTGGGGAAAGTCTTCAACGTTCAGATTTGGCGAGCCGCTTCTCCAGCATGCCGACAAGCCGGACCAGAGGAAGCAGGATGATGAGGTAGATGGCGGCTGCTACGATCAGCGGCGTCGGATTGGCTGCCAGCGCCTGCGCCTGGTTTGCCTGTTTGAGCAGATCCGGCATTGCCACCACGGAAGCCAATGCAGTGTCCTTCATGACGTTTATGGCGTTCGAGGTCAGCGGCGGCACGACGATCCTGATCGCTTGCGGCAAGATCACCTTGAGCATGGTCGAATAGAAGTGGAGCCCAAGCGCCCGTGCGGCTTCGAATTGACCTTTCGGAATAGCGACGATGCCGGCGCGGATGATTTCGGCGGAATAGGCGGCCGATATCATCGAGATCGAGGTTGACGCGGCGGTGAACGAACTGAACCGGATGCCGGCAAAGGGCAGCGCGTAGTAGACGACGAACAGCAGCACCAGAACAGGTATAGAGCGGAAGACGTCGATGTAGGCGACTGTCACAAACCGCACAGGCGAGGGCCCATAAAGTCGCAGCATCGCCAGACCAATGCCGACAAAGAACCCGACCAGGATGCAGACGACGCCAAGTGTCAGCGTGGTGGCAAGGCCACTCAGGATGAGCGGCAGCGTCTCCACGAAGACGCGGTAGTTCAAAAACGTATCGAAAATGGACATGTCCCAGCCTCTGCGTCACGGGAGAAGGAGGCCGCAACGCGATCTCCTTCCACACAATGACCGGGATCAGAGCTTCGGCATATCCAGGACAGTCGCCGTGGCAAGCCCTTCATCGGGCTTGGTGCCAAACCAGGTTTCGTGAATCTTTGCCAGCGTGCCGTCTTTCTTCAGAGCCGTGATGACGTCGTTGACCTTGGCGGCCAGCGGCGCATCCTTGGCAAACATCACGGAGTATTGCTCCGTGGTCTTGATGCGTTCGACGACCTTGAACTGCGGTTTGTCCTTCGAATAATAGAGCAATGCCGGAATGTCCGAGATGTAGCCGTCGATGCGCCCCGCCTGCAGATCCAGCATCGCCGGCTGCAAGCCCTCATATTTGTTGATGGTGGCGATTTTCGTCTCGGCCTGATGCGCGGTGGTCCAGATATCACCGGTCGAACCTGTATCGACGCCGACGGTCTTGCCAGCCATGCCGGCGAGGCCCGTGATGCCGCTGTCGCTCTTGACGGTCAGCGACTGGTCGCTGTCGTAATAGGGCTGGGCGAAGCTGACCGATTCAAGCCGCTTCTTGGTGATCGTGATCGATGAGACCGCGGCGTCGATCTGACCGGACTGAACGGCGGCGAACAGACCGGCAAACGGGATGTTCGTGAACTTGACGTCCATGCCGAGCCGCTTGCCGACCTCTGTCATCAGGTCGATTTCAAAGCCCACCATCTTGCCGTTGGCGTCCTGGAACTCCCAGGGAACATTGCCGATGTTGGCGCCGACATTGATCTCCGCAGCGTGCGAAATGGCGGCAGTTAAGGACCCCAAGGCAAGCGCTCCCGAGATCAGAATTGCTTTAAACACTCTCATTGAATTCCCCTTTTTGATGACTTTTTTTATTGAAGTGGTTAGACCGGTCTGACCAGTCCGACCAACCAATCATGTGCCCCTGAAAAATGCAAGGCATTCCGTCCGCCAGCAGGATCGGCTACCTCTGAAGCGACCAGAGGTTCAGCCTGATCGGCGCTGTCGTCCCAGAATGGAAGAAATTCGATGCTTTCGCGTGTTCCAGTACCCCACGCCGCCGCGAGGAAAATCCAGGGCATGATCCTGAGTGGAGAGCTGAGGTCAGGTGAGAAGGTGCCGTCCCAGCGCGAGTTCGCGCTCAGTCTCGGCGTCAGCCGCGCCTCATTGCGCGAAGCCCTTCTGACGCTCGAGACCCTGGGCTTGCTGAAGACAGAGCCGGGGCGAGGGACTTTTGTTTCGCAGGGAACGCCCTCGGCTTCACGCAATATGGCGCGCTGGCGCTATGCCGACAGCTATCCGGTCGCCGATGTCTTCGAAACGCGCATCATGCTGGAGGGGCGGATCGCCGGTCTGTCATCGCAGACGCTGACAGAGATCGAGTTTCAGGCTCTCGAGGCTGAAACGGATACGATGGAGCGCAATTGGGAAAGCGGCGACCTGTTGGCCAACGTTGAGGCTGATCTCGAATTTCACGCAATCATTGCATCTGCCTGCCCAAACAGAATGATCGTCGATCTCTACCAGTCCCTCCGTAACAAGCTGACCGAGACACAAATCCGACCAATCCCAATCACAGACCCTGCTCGCATGCGAGCGTCGATCGCGGAGCACAGGCGCATCATCCGTGCCTTGCGAAGTCGCGATGTCGCAAAGGCAACGAGTGAGATGCAAAATCACATCAGCAACACAGCGCGGTGCGCCGGTATCTCAATCGCTTCAAGCGTCCCCAATTCGGATTGAATATAAACGAGATAGACCGCTGTTAATGATCTTCATCCCCAGAGACGTCTTACATACGTCATTGCTCGACGCTCGCCCGTAGTTGGATCAGGCTGCGCCGAAGCCAGGTTCGCATTGTGTTGAGCGGCACGTTGTGACGCTTTGCAAGCTCTGCGTAGGAGACGCCCTCCTGATACGCGCCCCTAATCGCTGCGGCTTTGTCCTTGCTCAGACTGTCTATGCTTCGGGCAAGACTGGCCTGCTGGTCGTTTTCAATCAGCAATTCCTCGGCCCACGGCGTCGTGTCGGCTACATCGCCCGCGGCCGCCAGGTCGACATCTGGAGGGCGGCGCGCTCTGATAAGATCGATCGAATGATTGCGCGCAATCGCCACAAGCCAGGAGATCGGGCTGAGTTGCGAGGTCGCATATCGATCTGCCTTGGTCCATATCTTTACATAGACGTCTTGCATCGCCTCCTCGGCCTCCCCACTGTCGCCCAAAATACGCAGGCATACACCGAACAATTTCGCGCATGTATGCTTGTAAAGCAGATCGAACGCCGCCCGATCATGCATGCTTGTTCGCAAGATGAGCTTTGTTATGCCGTCTCGAGTCAGCATGACGCAGCACTTCCCCCAAGCGGCTCACGTCCGCCTGCCACTTCGACCTACGTGCCTTCTGCGAGATGGGAGGAGACGTCGCGACTGACTCGAGGCTCATGTCGAACAATATCGGCCTTGCGCGCCCGACCGCGTCCCCAGCAACCATCGCTCGGAGGAACCGACGCTGGTAGCCGGTCTACCGATGAACGCCAGCGTTGATCTATTTTCTCCAGCGCGGCTTCATCGAAAGCCGACGCGTGTTCCCAGTACCTCCCATGTTCGACAAAATAGCCGAGCTCAGCCTCGAGCGTGTCGGCCGTCTCGATGGAAATCGGATCGATGGCGCCCTCAAGCATCGCTCTGAGTGCCTTGATCCGAAGCGGAGTAAGGCGTTCGATAAACCGCAGGTTCACACGCGGTATGGCAAGGCGACTGTCAGGAAGATTTGAAAGGTTCAGGCAGACTGTTCCGTAACGCAGGGCTTTGGCGAACAGCCTTCCAGACTTCGCTTCCAGGTCCCTCAACGTCAAATCGTCGCGTAGCGGGTCAGCAGTTCCAAAGCCATAGAAATGCGTCGGCGCGTTGGTGGGATAAATCATATCGCAGCCCAGGAACGCTACGACATCAGGTCGAAGGGCCTTCATAACCCAATAGCCAGCGGTGAAGGCCATTGTGCCGCCCGCATAGACAAAACCACCGAATGCGTTTTGGGCAGGGACAAAAGCATCCGATTTTACGATCGACGCGGCTCGGGAACGCTGGTCGCTCGGCAGGCGTTCACCAGGAAAATCATCGGGGTGAATCAAATAATCCCAGTCGGGCCGCACTCTCCAGGCATTGTTGATGACGACAATCGAGGAAAACGTCGTTCGAGGCCATTCCCTGCATCGAACCGCATCCGGGCCACTGCCGACGATCAAGACAATGTTTGGCATGTCAGCCTCTTTCCTGTTTTACCTTGGATCAGCGTGCGCCGAACGGGTTCTGACCATGTTTGTTGCAATACGGCTGCCGGCGCGAACTGGATCACCCCTCACGCTAAAAACTTATAGGCTGATCGGACAAAAGTTATCTGGAATTCAGAAGTCGATCAAATCAGTGATCCAAAAGACCGCCTGGTCTTATTGCATGCCTTTCGTGTCCTTGGGCTGAGATTGATTGTGACGTTCAGCTGTCGGCCCCACAGCAGTCAGGGTACAGTTCTACAATCGGGGATCGACTGGGGTTCTTCGTCGGCTAAGTTGCCGTCCCGTCGGCTCTTCACGCTGTTCAACATCGAACGCCTGCCTACCCTTCGCAGCCCATGATCGTTGTGCTCGCTCGCCTTCGTTGCTTTGCAGCTTGGCGGCGATCCAAAGCAGCGCGCCGTAGATGATAGCGCGATCATCGTTGGTCAGTTCGACGATGCCTGCCTTGACGACGAGCCCGCCGAGTTCGATCAGATGTCGGGTACGCTTGCGACGCTCGACCTGCCAGGTGCGCATATCATTGCGAGCCCGTGCCGCCTGCCGGCGATTGTGGGCCGCCCGGTTGTGCTGGAGCGCTACGAGGGTTGCGCTGAGATGTCGAAGCAGCTCGCCGGGACCGGCTCTCGAAAAACGTCACCCCACGCTTAGCCCATGCCTCACGCTTTCCGGTATTTTCGTTTCAACGATGGCGACCAGCGCGCCGGCCAGTTCGTCGCTGCTGAGTTGATCGGCGCCGGTGGCGATCACCAGCTCGCCAAGTTGCTGCACCTTTCGCGTTTTGAGCTCGCGCGCCTTTTCTTCCAGCGCCTTCAGTTCGGTGTCGAAGTCCCGCGGTTTGCGCATGGCTGTCTCCATCGGTTGTCGATGCGGCAATGATAGGGGAGCGCCTGCCGGAAGGCTTCAGGGTTGCCGAGACAGCCCGGGACGGGCTGGTCCATCCCGAGATTTTTTCGAGGGAGGGCGCGCTTATACGTCGTGCCGACGTGCGCTTTGACGTGCAAATAATCTGGTCGCGATGGCGATCTATCATCTTCACGTCAAGGTCATTGGCCGCAAGGCAGGCTCAAACGCTGTGGCGTCGGCGGCCTACCGCTCGGCCTCGCGATTGCGTGACGAGCGGATCGAACGCAACCACGACTTCTCCGCCAAGCGCGGTGTCGTCCATTCCGAGGTGATGCTGCCGGAGGATGCACCGGAGGCCTGGCGCGACCGCGAACGGCTGTGGAACGATGTCGAGGCGTTCGAGGTGCGCAAGGATGCACAGCTCGCCCGCGAGGTGGAGTTTGCTCTTCCACGCGAACTAAGCCAAGGGCAAGGCATCGAACTGGCGCGCGACTTTGTTCAGGCGGAGTTTGTCAACAAGGGCATGGTCGCTGATCTCAATGTGCATTGGGACAGGGCGGAGGATGGCAGTCCCAAACCGCACGCTCATGTCATGCTCACCATGCGGTCCGTGGACGCGAATGGTTTTGGGTCAAAGGTTCGAGACTGGAATGCTACCCAGCTGGTCGAGCGCTGGCGCGAGCGATGGGCGGAGCTTGCCAATGAACGCCTGGCCGAACTCGACATCGACGCCCGCATCGATCATCGCAGCCTGGAGGCGCAGGGCATTGCCCTGGAGCCGCAAACCCAGATTGGTGCGCCGGCCCAACGCATTGAGGGCAGTGGCCTTGCTACTTGCGACATTGAAGCAGATCGCGCGGAACTGCATCGCCAGATCGCGCGCAACAATGGTGCCCGCATCATTGCCGATCCATCCGTAGCGCTCGATGCCATCACCCATCAGCAATCGACCTTTACACGAAAGGACATCGCGAAATTCGCGCATCGGCACAGCGACGGGGTGGATCAGTTCAGCGCGGTCATGTCAGCCATCAGCAATGCACCCGACCTGATTGAACTCGGCAAGGACGGACGCGGCGAAGACCGCTTCACCACCCGGCAGATGATCGAGACCGAACAGCGCCTGTATCGCGCGACGGAACGCATGGCCAGAGGTGAGCGTCACGCAGTTAGTGGAGCACATCGCGAGGCAGCGTTGGAGAAGGCGAAACAGGGCAGTCTTGTCCTGTCAGGCGAGCAAGCGGATGCGCTGAATCGCATTACCGACGGCCGCGGTCTTGGCGTCGTGGTTGGTTTTGCCGGAACGGGGAAGAGCGCCATGCTGGGCGTTGCGCGCCAGGCATGGGCGGCGGCGGGCTACGAGGTTCGCGGCGCGGCGCTTTCGGGCATTGCCGCCGAGAATCTGGAGGGCGGCTCAGGCATCTCGTCACGCACCATCGCCAGTATGGAGCACAGCTGGGGACAGGGCAGGGATCTGCTCACTTCGCGCGATGTCCTGGTGATCGACGAGGCCGGCATGGTCGGCACGCGCCAGTTGGAGCGCGTGCTCTCCCATGCGGCGGACGTCGGTGCAAAGGTCGTGCTGGTCGGCGATCCGCAGCAGCTGCAGGCCATCGAGGCCGGCGCTGCATTCCGCTCGATCCACGAGCGACATGGCGGCGTCGAAATCGGTCAGGTGCGCCGGCAGCGCGAGGACTGGCAGCGTGACGCCACGCGCGATCTGGCAACCGGCAGGATCAATGCTGCGATCAGCGCCTACGACGCGCAAGGCATGGTGCATCAGGCTGCAACGCGCGACGAAGCGCGAGGTGAACTCGTCGCGCGCTGGGATCGCGACAGGCAGGCGCATCCAGAGGCAAGCCGGATAATCCTCACCCACACAAACGACGAAGTGCGCGTACTCAACCAGGCAGCGCGCGAGCGCATGCGCGCTGCCGGCGATCTCGGCGACGAGGTTCAGGTGAATGTCGAACGCGGCACAAGAAACTTCGCCGGTGGCGACCGCATCATGTTCCTGCGCAACGAGCGCGGGCTTGGCGTCAAGAACGGCACGCTCGGCATCGTAGAGGAAGTCAGCAAACAAGGCATGACCGTTCGCGTCGACGATGGCATGTCCGTCCGCTTCGACCTGAAAGACTACGCGCACATCGACCACGGCTATGCCGCGACCATTCACAAGGCACAGGGGATGACGGTTGACCGGACCCATGTGCTCGCCACGCCGGGCATGGATGCACATGGCAGCTATGTGGCTCTGTCGCGCCATCGAGACGGAATGGACCTGCATTACGGCAAAGACGACTTCGCGACACGCGACCGGCTCGTCCGCACGCTGTCGCGCGACCGCGCCAAGGACATGGCGTCAGATTATGAGCAGATCGACCCAGCGCAGAGCTATGCCGAGCGGCGCGGTATCACCTTCCGCGAGCGTGTGGTCGACATCGTGCGCCGGATCATTCCAGAGAAGCTGCGCGACAGGATCGGCGGGCTGGTCGACGGGTTGCGCTCGCCTGCAGACGCCGAGCCCATGCAGGAACGTGGACCTGGACCGGGAAGGGAAGATGTTGGGGCGCAAATCGGAGATGCAGGCCCGCCGCCCGGCAGAGAAAATCTTGCCACCGGAGTGCCGCCCGACACGACTGCGCCATTGGATGCGGAAGCGGCTTTGCGCAGCGCTCGAACAAAGGCGCTTGTGCGTCACGCGCGCGCTCTCGACGCGATGTCGCACAATGCAAATGCGGACGGGCAGGGCAGTCCCGAGCAGATGCGCGAGTTGACGGATGCCCGTAGCGCCTTCGAGAAGGTGCGGCCGTATGGCTGGCGCGATGCCGAAGCGGCTTATGTGAAAAATCCCGAGCTTGTCCGTGAGGCGGGGGCCGGCCGGGTCAATCGCGTCGTGCTGGCTCTTCAGCTCGAAACGGAAATCCGCACCGGGCCGGACGACGATCCGAGCCGCCGCGCCGACCGGTTCGTGGAACGCTGGCAAAAACTCGATCGCTCGAGCCAGCGGCAATACCAGGCCGGCGACATGTCCGGCTACAAGTCAACACGCTCGGCCATGTCCGACATGGCCAAGAGCCTTGCACGCGATCCGCAGCTAGAATCCCTGCTCGCCAACCGCAAACGCCAGCTTGGCATCAACGTGGATTCGGGTCGCCGCTTGGGCGCGGAAGTGGCCCTCAGCCATGGCATCGGAAAGGGGCGGGGCATTGGGATCTAAGGAATGCCGATTTGCCGCCGTTTCCACTCCGCAGGCGGTTGAGGCGACAAACCTGATTGCGCTTAGGATCGGTTCGTCCTGTCTGTCCCAGCAGACATCAGCAAGAACCAGTGAGGTGCAGGCAAGCCATGCCCGAGCCGGATCGCATCATACGCCTCAAAACCGTCCTTGACCGGACCGGCCTGTCCCGTTCAACCATCTATCGCAAAATCGCCGAAGGCACGTTCCCGGCTCAGATCAAGATCAGTGTGAACGGGGCGGGCTGGCGGGAATCCGATGTTAATCGGTGGATCGCCGATCCTGATGCATGGCACACCAGCGCATCACGAAGAAACAGCGACTAGTGGCGGTGGAGTGGCACGTTGCTGTCAACGTTGAACAGTCCTCTCTGACGTAAATTCCACGACTGGGAAGGGGCCGCAACCGGACTGTCTGTTTTGCGATGTAAGCGGCACAAAGCAGTCGTTCAGTTCAGCCCCGAAGGCGGTCTGAAGAGCGACAGGCCTATTGCGCCGCGAGAACTTTCCTTTTCAAGAAGCGGCCAAGATCGGTCAGACGCTGGAACGGATGAGGTCGGATCTGCGCAGCCTGCCGAGAAGCGATGATCGCAGCTCGATGGGCGTCTTGCCGTTCCAGATAGAATGCCAGTGCAAGTTCATGACGTGTCGGCCGAAAGCCACCGGGCGGCTGTGCTTTGGTTGACAATATCCTGGGCTGAATGGGCCAATCAGAAAGGCTGGGACTAAGCATATCATCCTCCCGCGGAGTGTGGATCCACGAACTCTCTCCTGTGGCCGTGAGATATGCGTACTAGGAACCGTGATTGGTTCGTGAAAAATGCGGCCCCCCCTAAATCGTGGTTGAAGTCGCGCCAGGTCCGGAGAACAATTGAACGTCGAACCTGGCTTACGGAGCGATGGCGCAACTTCAACTTCTGCTGTTCGGAGGCTTTACTCTTGCGGGAAGCGGACCTGCCGCCGCGGTGCTGAGCCGCAAAGCGCGCGGTCTGGTGACCTATCTTGCCCTCAATCCTGGACGACCCCATTCGCGTGAGAAACTCGCCGCGCTTCTATGGGGTGATACCGGAGAGCCGCAGGCGCGGATGAACCTCAGACAGGGCCTATCGGCGATAAGGAAAGCGTTGCCATCGGCCGGCGACCGGCGGCTCCTGGCGGACGGCGATACTGTCACCCTCAATCTCGACGACCTCGAGATCGATGTGGCACAGTTCGAGCGCCTGGTATCAGGAAGCGCGCCCGAGCAGCTTGAGCAGGCCGCGCTCCTCTATGCCGGTGATCTGCTCGATGGCTTCGTCCTGAGGGAAGAACCGTTCGACGACTGGCTAAGGCTGGAACGTGAGAGGCTGAGGACGATCTGGATCGGGGTTCTAGAAAAACTCCTCCACCAGCATGCGATGAAGGACAATCTGGCCGCCTATGTCCAGGCAGCAACGCGTTTGCTCGCATCCGATCCTCTCCGGGAAGATATTCACCGCGGCCTCATGCAAATCTATGCCCGCCAGGGCCGAGCGAACATGGCATTGAAGCAGTTTGCGCAATGCCGCGAGGCACTGCGCAAGCACTTGCAACTGGAACCGGACAACGAGACGCGTGAGTTGTATGACAAGCTCCGTGCCAGCCGTTTCGGACCGACCAGACAGAATACAGCACCGAGCGTAAGGGCCGAGGGGGCGGTCCCAGGCGCTAGCCCAGTGCCGGCTTCGGTACGCCCCGAAACGCGCTATGTGAAGTCGGGAGGTGTTAGCATTGCCTATCAGGTTACCGGTGAGGGACCGTTCGACCTCGTCTACGTGCAGGGCTGGGTTTCCAATCTCGACTATGCTTGGGAATCTCCGCGGCTGACGCATGTGCTGCGCCGGCTTGGGTCATTTTGTCGGCTGGTCCGCATCGACAAGCGAGGCACCGGTCTTTCCGACCGCAATGTAGGGTTTCCGACGTTGCTGGAGCGGGTGGACGATGTTCGGGCGGTACTAGATGCAATCGGATCGCGGCGAACAGTGGTGTTCGGCAGTTCCGAAGGCGGCGTCCTTTGCATGCTCTTTGCTGCGACCTACCCCGAGCGAACCAAAGCTCTCATTCTTCATGGTGCATACGCCCTGGGACTGTGGTCACCGGAATATCCCTGGGCGAAGACCCGAGAGGAAATGGAAGAAGAATTGGCGGCGATCGTGCGAAATTGGGGAGAGCCTTGGGACTTGGGGCGCGGGGCGCCGAGCCTAGTGAACGATACGCACGAACAACAATGGTTCGCAGCCTATCTGAGGAGTTCGGCGTCACCTTCCGATGCGATCGCGCTGTGGCGCTGGGGCGCGGAAGTCGATGTCCGCAATATCCTGCACGCGATCCATGTGCCCACTCTGATCCTCCAAAGGAAGGGCGATCGATGGATCAAGCCCGAAGAAGCGCTTTACTTGTCCGAGCGCATCGCTGGCGCCACGCTTGTCGAGCTGCCGGGCGATGACCACCTGATTTGGGGCGCCGATTCGGACCGCCTAGTCGACGCGATCCAACACTATCTCACCCTCACATTTCCGGCGGAGGCCCGATGGAGCTGAAAGTTGGATTGTCTTCGTCCCGCTCATTGAAACGGATCGTCACGCTCAGTTTCGGGAGGATCATCGACCAACCACTCAGACCTTAGCGAAGAAATGCGCTGAGTGATGTGCTGCGGACCGCAGGCCGCCTTTAGAAAACACTCGCACCACGGTAGAAAAATGACCGGTCGTGGGCCGTGAATGGCCAACCCTGTTTGCTGACCACGTCAGCACTGAGGCAGCGGCGAAGCTGATCTCTACGGCCGACATTAGGCGCGTTGCTGGCATTGATCGGGAAACAGATAGTCTTAAAGGCGCCTATAGATGCCGCCTTCGTCTAAGTGTTCGCGCTACCGCGTGACAAGCGGACACCAGGACCGCCGCCATTCTCTGGAATGAATTCTATTCCGGCTGCTTCGAGCGATAGCTTCAGCGCTTGCAGGATTGATTCAGATGCTGGTTTCGAACCACGTTCGAACTGCACGATTGTCCTCAAACTTACCTTGGATAAATCCGCCAGTCCCTGTTGAGAAATGTCGAGAAGCCCACGGGCCGCGCGAACTTGGGCCGCACTTACCTTCATTGTTCAAATGCCCTGTTGCGCAAAAAGCGCAAATATGCTTGTTTTAGGAAACGGCCGTTGGAAGTGGTTCCCCCGCTTCCACAGTCTAACCACGCCCACGCTTTGCGGAGCTCGGATCATGGCTGATTCCGACCATAGCACGACTATGCCTTTCGTCACGAATGGCAAGGACACGGCGTCGAACCGGTTGCCGGATGCAGATCCCCCGATTCTATTGCTCCGAGATTGGTTGCGGGCGCAGCATGTTTCTCGGGTCCTTTGCCGTCTTCAACAGCGTCTAGAGAGGCGTTATCTCGACGCTAGAGGCTCGGAAGCGATGGACAAGCAGGTCGCCTACTCGATCGCCTGCCAAGCGGAGGTTGAGTCCTCCACTGTGGCTTTGAAGCTTCAGGACAAGCTACCCCAAATACGGGCGCGGTCGCTTCTCGGTGTCGTCGCCAAGCTCGAAATCATCGCAGGCGCAGATCGCGAAATTGACGATCCAACAGATTTCCCCTGGCCGCATATTGCTTCGGTCCTTGCCGACTTGAAGGAAATCGCCGGGAGTGTGCCGCTTGAACGGCCTGAGCGAACCGTGGTCCAGGCGGACTGTAGGCTTTATCAGGAGATAGCGACCGATCTGATCGGTCTGCAAAAGCAGGCTTCTAATCTGCGCTTGAGGGAGGCGCCTGTCGTGGGCATTTGTTCAGGATAGAGGCCCTTCGGTCTACGGTGGTTGTTCAACCGACGCGACTTAGTTCTAACCCGCGTCTTTCGTTCCGGCAGGTTTGAGCCAGAGTGGCGGATCAGGGCGAAGTATGTCCGAATAGCACGCCCTGCTATCCCTTTCTGCGAGCGGCCATCGTGGAGAATTCCCTCGTCTCGCGCATGAGCACATTTTGCGAGACATGGAGGAGCTACGTTTTCTTTGCGTACTTGACGGCCGGCAGCCAACCTGCCGACTGCTATCGTTCGGGGTATTTTGCTCCCCGCCATTTTTGCCCCGTCGCAAGCTGTTCCTGCAATGGTGGTGAAGTCCCGTAAGCGGGTCTTGCGTGAGGCACCCGACCGGGCGATTCTGCGCCTTGCAAGCGCTCTCGCTCGCCAAGCGGCCCGCGAAGACCATGCGCGTGAACAGGCCGAGAAAATTCAACATGAGCCGAGCCGCGATCTACGCACGCTTCTCAACCGACCTCCAGAATGAGCGATCAATCGACGATCAGCTCGCTTTGTGCCGAGCATACGCAGAACGTGAGGGGTTGAACGTTGTCGCAACGTTTGACGACCGAGCACGCTCCGGTGGCTCCGTGCTGGGCCGTGACGGTTTACTTCACCTCATGGACAAAGCGCGTGAGCACGAATTCGATGTGCTCGTCGTAGAGGCACTTGATCGGCTCTCGCGCGACATGGAGGACCTAGCGGGTATTCACAAGCGCCTTTCATTTCTCGGCATCGAGATTCGTGCTGTTCACGAAGGCGTGGTGAACACGGTGTTGGTCGGCCTGCGCGGTCTCGTTGGCCAACTCTACCGAGAGGACATTGCTCACAAAGTCCGGAGAGGTCAGGCCGGCCGAGTCAACAAGGGGCTTCATGCCGGCGGATTGACCTATGGCTATTCGTACGTGCTGGGCGACCCGGGCAAGCGGATGATCGCAGAGGATGAAGCGGACATCGTGCGCCGTGTCTTTCGAGAGTATGTCGAAGGCCAGACCCCGCGTGATATCGCTCACAATCTAAACAGAGACCGCGTACCCCCGCCTCGCGGTCGAGCCTGGAATGCCTCCACCATCAATGGAAATGTGCACAGAGGGACGGGGCTGCTTCATAATGAGCTTTATGCTGGCCGCCTGATCTGGAACAGGGTCAGAATGATCAAGGATCCTGATACCGGGAAACGTGTCTCGCGTCCAAATCCCAAGGGTCAATGGCGAGTAGTCGCAGTACCGGACCTCGCCATTGTCTCGTCCGACCTCTTCGACGCAGCACAAGCACGCAAAAAGGCCCGCGCAACCACCCATCCAAGCCATCAACGCCGACCACGGCATATGCTGACTGGGCTCCTGAGGTGCGGTGCCTGTGGTGCGGGAATGTCTTCAAAAGGAGTGGACAAGTCCAAGCGCATACGCATCCGCTGTTCCGCCGCCACAGAAAGCGGAACATGCGCCGATCCCAAGACCTTTTATTTGGATACGGTCGAAACTGCAGTTCTGAACGGCCTTACCGCCGAGTTGCGCCATCCTGAAGTGATTGCCCAGTACGTCCAGACCTACCATGAAGAACGGAAGCGCTTGGCAGCCGATACCGATGCCAGGCGCACCCGTTTGGAGCGACGGCTTGAAGAGGTAACCCGGGAGATCGAGCGGCTGGTCAACGCCATTGCCAAAGGCCACGGCGACCCAGCTGTACTGGGACCGCAATCAACAACATTGAATGAAGAGCGCAAGTGCATTTTGGCAGAGTTGGATCGAGTACCCGCTGCGACCGGAGTGATCGCGCTGCACCCTGCGGTGCTCGCCCGCTACGAGGAACAACTAAACCAACTTCAGACCGGGCTTGCCAAGGGCATTGCTTCCGGCGATTCCGAATGTGCAGATGCAATGCGTGATCTGGTCGAAACCGTCACGGTGTTTCGACATCCATCGAGGATTGGCGGCGTCGAAGTCGAAATCGCTGGGCGGCTAACGGCACTGTTGGGCGAGGGTGCCTTCCCCCACGGCGTCAAAGGAGTGGGGGGAATGGTGGTAGCGGGAGAGGGACTTGAACCCCCGACCCCAGGATTATGATTCCCGTGCTCTAACCAACTGAGCTACCCCGCCAGGGCGGCGAAAGGCCCGAAATCCTCGTTAAATCGAAAGGCATTTCGAGGCGTTCGCCAAGGTCGCGCGGATATAAGGTTGGGAGGGCGAGCCTGTCAAGCTTCGAAGCATTCCATATCGCCGCATATTCTCATTGCCGAAAAAAGCTTTGCCGCATGGACATTTGGTTGCAACCGCCGGGGTTGAGTTCGAAGGGGCACGTCGCTATGTCTCGGCCACGAGTTTTTAGAGTTTGAAACAGATGAAGCCGCGCATTGCAGTCCTCGGTTGCGGATACTGGGGCAGCAACCATATCCGCACCCTCAAGGCGCTTGGCGCGCTGCACGCGGTTTCCGACGCCAACCGGGCGCGTGCCGAAGGCTTTGCCAGCGAACAGGATTGCCTGGCGATCGAGCCGGACCAGCTGTTCGGCCGGGACGACATCGACGCCATCGTCATGGCCTTGCCGCCACAATATCATGCCGACCTCTCCGTGCGCGCCGTCGAGAGCGGCAAGGACGTGCTGGTGGAAAAGCCGATCGCACTGACCGTGCCGGATGCCGAGCGCTCGGTGCAGGCGGCCAAGGACAATGGCCGCGTCTTCATGGTCGGCCATGTCCTGCGTTTTCATCCCGCCTTCGAGACGCTGAAGGGGCTGATCGACAATGGCGAGCTTGGCGAGGTCCGCTACATCCACTCGCACCGGCTTGGCCTTGGCAAGTTCCATACCGAGAATGATGCGCTGTGGGACCTGGCGCCGCACGATCTGTCGATGATCCTGGCCATCACCGGTACCGAGCCGATCGAGGTGCGCGGCGAGGGTGCGGCACTCCTCGACAATCTCAGCGACTTCGCGCATCTGCACATGCGCTTTCCCAACGGCCTGCGCAGCCATCTTTTCACGTCGCGGCTCAACCCCTATCGCGAAAGGCGGCTGACCGTGGTCGGCACCAAGGCGATGGCGGTGTTCGACGATGTCGAGCCGTGGGAGCGCAAGCTTGCCGTCTACCGACATGCGGTCTGGCAGGACAGCGGCCAATGGGCCTTCACCACCAACGAGCCGTCCTATGTCGCGGTTGCGCAAGGCATGCCGCTGACGCGCGAGCTTGAGCATTTCATCCACTGCATCGAGACACGGGCCGAGCCGCGCACCAGCGGCGAGGAAGCAATCAGGGTGCTGCGCATCCTGACGGCGGGGACGGTCACCCACACCAAGTCCTGAGACCGTTTGGAGATTCTACTCTGGCGGCCATCTGATGGCGTTTTCTGCGCTTCCCCGTTCTACTGCGTGCAGTAGACCTGAGCTCACGGACCCGAATGTCCGCTGCGCTCCGGTTCTCGAAACCACCACCATATGACTCGCCAGAGCGAATTTCGAAACGGTCTCTGAGAGGGTAGTGTTTATTCGGCGGGAATTTGCGCCGGCCTTGCTGCAAGCTTCGTCAGCATGGCTTCGGCCTCGGCGCCGCGCTCGGAGCGCTCGATGAAGCCGCCGCCGAAGACGCGCGCTTCGTTACCGTCGTCGGAATAGAGCACGCAGGCCTGGCCGGGCGCGATGCCGGACTCGCCGTCGGCCAGTTCGACGGACGTCACGCCCGCGACGTGGCGCAGCACCGCCGGACGCGGCGGCCTGGTCGAGCGCACCTTGGCGAACAGTTCGAGGCCGCCTTCGGGAATATCGTCGAGCGGTCCGTCGCCAAGCCAGTTCATGTTGCGCAGATAGATCTTGTGCGTCTCCAGCGCCTCGCGCGGGCCGACGATGACGCGGGCCCGTTCGGCATCGAGATGGACGACATAGAGCGGCTCGCCCGACGCGATGCCGATGCCGCGGCGCTGGCCGATCGTGTAGCGCAATATGCCCTCGTGGCGGCCGAGCACGCGGCCGTCGATATGGACGATGTCGCCCGGATTGGCGGCGGCCGGCTTCAGCTTGGCGATGATGTCGGAATATTTGCCCTGCGGCACGAAGCAGATGTCCTGGCTGTCCTGCTTGGCCGCCACGGTCAGCCCCATCTCCTCGGCCATGGCGCGAACCTGCGGCTTCGACAGGCCGCCCAGGGGAAAGCGCAGATAGTCGATCTGCGCCTGCGTGGTGGCGAACAGGAAATAGCTCTGGTCGCGATCGGCATCGACCGGCCGGTAGAGCGCGCGGTGGGTGCCATTGGCACCGGAGCGAATGTAGTGGCCGGTGGCGAGCGCATCGGCGCCCAGTTCCTTGGCGGTGGCCAGCAGATCGGCGAACTTCACAGTCTGGTTGCAGGAGACGCAAGGAATGGGGGTCTCGCCGGCGACATAGCTCTCGGCGAAGGGGTCGATAACCGCCTTGCGGAAGCGCTCCTCGTAATCGAGCACGTAGTGGGGAATGCCAAGCGTCTCGGAAACGCGGCGGGCATCGTCAATGTCCTGTCCGGCGCAGCATGAACCGGCCCGGTGCGTGGCCGCGCCGTGATCGTAAAGCTGCAGGGTGACGCCGACGACATCATAACCTTCGCGCTTCAACAGGCCGGCGACCACGGACGAATCCACGCCGCCCGACATGGCGACGACGATGCGGGTGTTTTCGGGACGTCCGGGAAGGTCGAGACTGTTCATGATGCTTTCATTCTGAGCGGCGTCTGAATGCCAATGTCGAGAATATAGGTCAAGCTTTCCGCCGGCGCCAGCTTGCAAGGCGATCGACGGTTTGCGGGCGATCCGCGATCGGCCGGATTTTTTCCAACCAATTCAAGGCTTCCAGCCGGATGTTTCAAATGCCTGCGAAAAGACTAACGCGGCGTTCACGATCCTTACCTAGTCATTAGGGTCTGCTTAGGCAATTTTTAAAGCTGTGGCGGTAACGTGGCGGGGATTGGGTCTTTGAGTTTTTTGTAGAGAGTACGATGACCGATCTGGTTAGACCTAGAGTTAAGTATGTTATCGGGCCTGACGGCAGCCCTCTCACGATTGCCGATCTGCCGCCGACCAACACGCGTCGCTGGGTTATCCGGCGCAAGGCGGAAGTGGTCGCGGCGGTGCGCGGCGGGCTTTTGAGCCTCGAGGAGGCATGCCAGCGCTACAAGCTGACCACCGAGGAATTCCTGTCCTGGCAGGCATCGATCGACGAATATGGCCTTGCCGGGCTGCGCACCACGCGCATCCAGCAATACCGGCACTAGGGTCGGGCTGAAGAGACAAAAGGGCGCGGCATTCCGCGCCCTTTTGCTTTTAGGTCGTGTCTTCAGTTGTTCAAACCGTCAGCGCCACCTTGCCAATCGGCTTGGTGGCGAGAAAGGCGTGGGCGGCCCCGGCCTCTTCGAGCGGGAAGCTCTTGGCCACATGGACGGTGAGCTTGTTCGCGTCGATCAACCGGCCAAGTTCCACCAGGCCATCGCGGTCAGGCACGACGGACATGCGCTCGACGCGGATGTCGCGCGTGCTGGCCTGCGCCCTGGTGGTGTCGTTCAGGTTCAGCAAGGACACCAGCACGCCGCCGTTCCTGATGACCTTCAGCGAGCGTTCGGCATGATCGCCGCCGATTGGGTCCAGCACCAGATCGATGTCGCTGACCCGGCCGGCAAAATCGCCTTGGGTATAGTCGATGACCTCGTCTGCGCCGAGCTCGCGGACGAAATCGAGCTTGTTGGGGCTGGCGGTGGCGATGACGTAAGCGCCGCGCGCCTTGGCGATCTGCACCGCCAGGTGGCCGACGCCGCCGGCCGCCGCATGCACCAGCACGCGCTGGCCCGATTTCAAGGCGCCATGGCCGACAAGGCCCTGCCAGGCGGTCAGGCCGGCCAGCGGCAGCGCGCCTGCCTGGACATGGTCCGCCGCCTTCGGCTTCGGCGCGATCTCGTCGGCCGGCACGGCTGCTAGCTCGGCGTAAGCCGCCGCCTGCTTGGGGAAGCGCGGCATGCCGAACACCTCGTCGCCGACCTTGAGGCCGATGACGCCGGCGCCGAGCGCCTCGACGGTTCCCGAAATATCCCAGCCGAGGATGAAGGGCGGCTCTCCGAGAAGCTTATAGTGACCAGAGCGGACGGCGCCGTCGACCGGGTTGATGCCGGCTGCCTTGACGCGGACCAGCACTTCGCCGGCCTTGGGAGAGGGATCGATCTGGTTGGCGATGACAAGGACTTCGGGTCCGCCGAAGGAATTCTGGATAACGGCACGCATGGTATCTCTCCTGCTTGGTTGGTGTCGCTATCATTTGGATAGTAATATTCCCTTGTCCAGTATGTACCTTTTTGATATATACGCACCTCATGGATAGTAATGACGACTCGCCCTTCGGCTATGATGCGTTCCGGCGGACGTGTCCTTCCCACACCGTGCTCGAGATGCTGGCCAGCAAATGGGTCTATCTGGTGGTTTGCGCGCTGCGCAAAGGCCGGCTGCGCAATGGAGAGCTTGCCCGCAAGCTCGAAGGCATCACGCCCAAGATGCTGGCGCAGACATTGCGCGTGCTCGAGCGCGATGGCCTGGTGCGGCGTGAGATCTTTCCGGTCATTCCGCCGCGCGTCGAATATGAATTGACCGAGCTCGGCCAGAATCTAGGGGAGCTGCTTACCCAGATCAGGGCATGGGCGGAGCAGCACGCGCCTGACATCAAGGATGCCCGTGCCAGGGCGATCGCCGTCAATGAAGGGGATTGGGCCGCCTAGAGCGGGGATCTCGCGGCAAGTGGTGGCTCGGGCCGATGGCCCGATGAGCTCCCCGCCCGCGCCGGTGCCGATCTCGCCGGGTCAGCCGATCATGGCGCTGCGGCCGCCGGTTTCGGCTTCGCGGACCTTGGTGTCGCGCGATTCCAGCATTTCAGCTTTGGAAAGCTCCGCTTCAGCTTCGCCGAGTAATGATTCGGCAGTGCTTCGCTGTTGGGCGAGGTCGCTTTGCGAATTTCTGAGGTTGTCGCGGCGCAAGCGCGCCGCCTTGGCGAAGGTCGGATAGGCGAAATGATTGATGTCGGTGATGCCGGCTTTCTTTTCCTCGGCGGTGATCTGAAGCTCCAGTTCGACGGCCATGCGTTCGAACTCGGCGATCATCATGTCGAGCTGCAGCAGCTGCCGCCGCTTCTCATTCACCTGAAACTGTTTCAGCCGAACGAGGTTTTCACGTGACTTCATGATTCGGTACTCCCGGAAACGCACACCCGCACATATCGTCCAAACCACCTGGAAAGGCCCAGGCATTGCCCGTGTCCACCGGCATCTCCCGAACTATGGGAAACAAAACCCTAAAGTTTTTTGCCGGCGGTAACCATTCGTTTACGGGCATTGTTAATCATACGGGTCAGGACTTAAGGCCGGGTAAAAATTCCGGTCGCCGAAGCGAAGGCGCGTCGATGAGTCCCTGGAGTCGCTTAGTCCAGGTTGTTAATGTGTTGCATTAGGAATTTGGGTATGAGATTCGTTATTAGATTCAAGAGGGTGTAGATAGGGGTTAAAAAATCTGATACCGTCATGGACGGGAAATTAGGTTTTGTTAACCATTCAATGGCAGCCTCTGCACAAGGCAACCACTGCTCCGGGGCAGGACGGGTCGTGAAATGGTCCGGCAGCAGAAAAGGGGAATGAAATGCGTGTTCTGCTGATAGAAGATGACAGTGCAACCGCACAAAGCATCGAACTGATGCTGAAATCGGAAAGTTTCAATGTCTATACGACGGACCTCGGCGAAGAGGGTGTCGATCTGGGCAAACTCTACGACTACGATATCATCCTTCTCGATCTCAACCTGCCCGACATGTCCGGCTACGAGGTCTTGAGAACGCTTCGCCTGTCCAAGGTAAAGACGCCGATCCTGATCCTGTCCGGCATGGCCGGTATCGAGGACAAGGTGCGCGGCCTCGGTTTCGGCGCTGACGACTACATGACCAAGCCGTTCCACAAGGACGAGCTGGTGGCGCGCATCCATGCCATCGTGCGGCGCTCCAAGGGCCACGCCCAGTCGGTCATCACCACCGGTGACCTGGTGGTCAACCTCGACGCCAAGACCGTCGAGGTCGGCGGCCAGCGCGTGCACCTCACCGGCAAGGAATACCAGATGCTGGAGCTGCTCTCGCTGCGCAAGGGCACCACGCTGACCAAGGAAATGTTCCTCAACCACCTCTATGGCGGCATGGATGAGCCGGAATTGAAGATCATCGACGTCTTCATCTGCAAGCTGCGCAAGAAGCTCGACGCGGCATCCGGTGGCCAGAACTACATCGAGACGGTCTGGGGCCGCGGCTACGTGCTGCGCGAACCCGAAGACATCCGCGTCAGCGCCTGAGCGGTAAGCGCCGCCCGAATCATTTTTCATCTTCAACAAAAAACCCGGCTTCGGCCGGGCTTTTTGCGTCATGGATCAGCGATGAGCGGCCTCTGCTGCCTCAAGCGGCGATTTTCAGGTTGCGAAAGCGCTCGAGCAATTGCGGGCGATTGAACGGCTTCAGGAGATAGCCCTGGGCGCCGGCGCGCTTGGCCCGCATGATCGAGGCGATGTCGAGCTCGACCAGCGAGATCAGGATCTGCGGCCTTATCGGGCTTTCCATGGCGCGCACGCGGCGGATGAGGTCAACCGCCTGCACGTCCGGCAGGGCACCGTCGACGACGATGATGTCGGGCATGTCGGCGGCGCACATCTCCAGTGCGTCAAGCCCGCTGGCTGCTTCGATGACCACCATGTCGGAGCCACCCAGGATGCGTTTTGCAACCTTCCTGATGACGCTTGAATCGTCGACGAACATGCAGCGTTTCATTTCCGGGTCCTCTTTGCCTTGGGGCAATCCGGTCGTGCGGGGCATCTGACGAGCACCCTAGGCCGATCTGGTAAAGAACCCGAAAAGTCTTTAGGTAAAATTTTTGGAAAGATGCCGCCGGAGAGGCTTTTCTTCGCGAATGCTTCGCTGCCGCTGCGGATTGAGCCGTCACGGCAATATTACGCCGTTGAAATACTTTGTTCTCCCGGCAAGCCGGCCGGACGCTCAGGCTGCCGAAAGCACGATTTCTTCCGCCGTCGCATGGATCGATATCGTCATGCCGGCCTCGCGGGCCAGCAGCAGCGTGTAGTAGGGCTGCACCGAATGCGCATCGATCGGCTCTTCCGGCTTGTGACCGGAATGCAGTTCGAGGAATTTCGGCGGCACGCGCAGCATCGGACCGCTTGCCGAAAGAGAAATGCGCGGCTCGGTTTCGAGATTCTCGAGGGTGACGACCAGCTTGCCGCCACGCGGAATGGCGGCGTTGGCGACGAGGATCAGGTTGAGCAGCAACTTGACCTTGTTCTTGGGCAGCAGCGCGCGCGCCCCGTTCCAGGTCAGTTCCGGCTTTTCGTTCTTGAGGAAGGCGATCGCCACCGCTTCGGCGTCGCCGGTGTCTATAAGCATGCCAGCGGAGCCTGCCGCGCCGAAGGCGATGCGGGCGAACTGCAACCGGGCCGAGGCGTTCTTGGCGCTCTGGCGGATGAGCCGCATGGCGTCTTCGTCGGCGCCGCCCTCGTCAAGCAGTTCAAGCCCATTGTTGATCGCGCCGACCGGCGAGATAATGTCGTGACAGACGCGGCTGCACAGAAGCGCCGCGAGGTCAGGCGCGGAAAGGGTGAACAGATCGGCCATCGGTGAAAATCCCTGCAAAATTCCACAATTCCTGGCCGAGCGATTGATCGTCGCGCCTGCCCACACGAATCACGCCTCAACCCGAGGCTTTCTGAATACACAGCACCCGTACGTACAGCAACAAATCCAAAATTGTCGTCGGCAAATGGCGCGTTTGCGCAGACTTTCAGCGCCGCGCGACCCCAAAAGCCAGCCTTCGAACCGCCATCTTCCTGTGGGAGTTAATGGTTGAAAAAGGATTACGGCATAGTTTGCCCCTAACAGTCATCCTTAACGGCCGCCTAAAGAGCCGGACCGGATGCGAGGCGTCGGCGAAAGTGCTCCATGACGGAGATTGGAAGCATGTTTTCCCGATTCTACGACCGGAGTTTCCTCCGTGTCATCTCAGGCCGGAAGTTTCTCCGTGTCTGCTCAATGGCGATCACGCTCATGGGCGTTCTCGTCTTCTCGACTTCAGCCCTGCGGGCCCAGGAATACACCGCTCAGGAGATTGTCGATTCCGGTCACAAGTTCTTCGGCGCGACATCGGGTGGGCTCGCCACGGTCGTCGAGAAGATCTTCGCCTCCTACGGCCTGCCCAATGGCTATCTGCTCGGTGAGGAGGGGTCGGGCGCGCTGATCGGCGGCCTGACCTACGGCGAAGGCACGCTGTACACCAAGAATGCCGGCGACCACAAAGTGTTCTGGCAAGGCCCGTCGCTGGGTTGGGATTTCGGCGGCGAGGGGTCCCGGGTGATGATGCTGGTCTACAATCTCGACGATGTCAGCAACCTCTACAACCGCTATGGCGGCGTCGCCGGTTCGGCCTATGTGGTGGCGGGCGTCGGCTTCAATGTGCTGAAGAACAACAATGTGCTCCTGGTGCCGATCCGCACCGGCGTCGGCGCCCGGCTCGGCGTCAATCTCGGCTATCTAAAACTGACCGAGCGGGCAACCTGGAATCCGTTCTAAAGTCCACCCGTCATGACCGCAATGCCAAGTTTTCGATGGGAATTGTAGCCCTTTGACCCTCCACACGCTGTGGCAAGCTCTTGCCGCAGCGCCGGATTTCCGCCATGCCAGTGTGATGCGGTCCAGTTCCGGCGGTTGCCGCCGATAGCGGGTAGTCCTTTGGTTCAGTCGGTCCTGTTCTTTGCCCTCGGCTTTCTCTGCGCCGGCTTCCTGGCGCTGATGGTGGCTCCGGCTGTCTGGCGCCGTGCCGTCGCGTTGACCCGCAGGCGCATCGAGGCCTCTATCCCGCTCACGCAGACCGAAATCCAGGCAGACAAGGACCGCATCCGGGCGGAATACGCCATGGCAAACCGCCGCCTCGAAATGAACGTCAAGGCGCTGCGCGAGAAAGCGGCCGAACAGCTCGTCGAGATCAGTCGTGGCCACGAGGCGTTGAAGGGGTTGGCGATCGAACGCACGGACAAGAACCACGCACTTGCCGAACTCGGCGCCAAGAACGAGGCGCTGCGGCAGCGCGAAGAGGAACTGCACCGGCTTTCGGAGCTGCTCAAGGAAACCGAACGCAAGCTGGAGAAGCGGGCGCTTGAGCTCGAAAAGCTGGAGCACATGTATGACGATGCCAGTTTTTCCTCCTCCAGCCGCCAGATCGAGCTCGTGGCGCGGGAGTCCGAATTGCAGAAGCTGGCCAGCGATATCGCGCTGCTGCGCGGCCAGCGCAAGGAAGCGGACCGGCGTCAGCAGGAGATCGCGGCCGAAAGCAAGGCCGCGCGCGACGCGCTGAAGGCGGAGAAGAAAAGGGTGGCCGAACTCGACAAGAAGGTCGAACGGCTGCTGGCGACGCTCGCCGATCGCGAGGACAAGCTCGACCGCCGCGAAAAGGAGCTGGCGCGGCTGCGCGAAAAGGCGAAGGCCGAGGATGGCGCACCGGCCTTGCGGCTGGTCGGCAAGCCGGATGAAGCGGGCAGGCATGACGATGCCAAACAGCGCGATGATCTGGACCAGGCGATCGCCAAGCTCGATAGCGACCGCGAGCGGCTGGAGGCCAGGCTGACGGCACTGGCGCGCGAGAACAAGCGGCTCAAGGCGGATCTCGGCGCCGCGGCATCGTCCGGCACGGCGAATGCCAGTGCCGCGCTGCGCGAGCAGATGAACGAGCTGGCGGCTGAAGTCGTCCACCTGACGGCCAAGCTCGAGGGGCCTGATTCCCCGATCGCCAAGGCGCTGGCGGCACCACAGGACAGCCGATCCAGCGGCGGCGATCGCAGCCTCGCCGACCGCGTGCGGGCCTTGCAGAAGGCGGACGCGAACTGAAACGGCGGTGCCCCGCCGCCGCCCTTGCTCAACGATGCGAGAAGTGATGCAGGGCAATGGCTGACGCGGCGGCGACATTCAGGCTGTCGAAGCCTTTCGACATGGTGATCCGCACGGTTTGCAGGCGCGCCAGCAGGCTTTCTGGCAGGCCTTCGCCCTCGGTGCCGAGATAGAGCGCCAGGCGCTGGGCCGGCCTTGCGTCGCGTATGTCGGTATTTCCGCGCGGCGATAGGGCGAATTGTTCAAAACCCCGTTCGGCGAGCGTCGCCGTAAAGCCTGACGTGTCGGTGAAGGACGCAAACGGGATCTTGAGCGCGGCGCCGACGGAAACACGGATCGCCTTGCGGTACAGCGGATCGCAGCATGTCGCATCCATCAGCACCGCATCGGCGCCGAAGGCAGCGGCGTTGCGGAAGATCGAGCCCATATTGTCGTGGTTGGCGATGCCGACGAGCACCACCACCAGGGCCTGGCCGGACAGGGCATCCAGCAACGGTCCGGCCGCTTGCGGCGTCTCCTTGCGGCCGATGGCCAGGATGCCGCGATGCATGTGGAAGCCGGCGATCGCATCCATCACCGCGCTGGTGACGATGTAGACCGGCAGGTCCGCCGGCGCCTTGTGCAGGATGTCCTCCAGGCCGTCGAGCCGGTTTTCCAGGACAAGAATGGATTCGGCGCCGAAGCGGCCGGACGACAGAAGCAGGTCGAGGACCACTTTGCCTTCGGCGACGAAACGGCCTTGCCGGCCGGCAAGATCGCGCTCGCGGATATCGAGATAGGCGGCGACGCGCGAATCCCGTGGGTCGTCGATGCGGATTGGGTCCATGTCCTGCGCTCAAATATCGAGAGCGTGGTCCGCGCGTCGGGAGAGACGCACAAGCCACGCTCCGGAAATCGTCAGCGAGGTAAGCGGGCGCAGGAGCGTCCGGTCAAGTCCCGGCGCGGCGCAATCTCTGCGCCATCTGGGACAGGTCCTCCTTGCCGGTGCCGAAAATACCATCCAGCACGACAAGCAGTTCGCGCACCGCGTCGGATTTGCAGGAGTAGTAGATCATCTGACGGTCGCGGCGGGTTTCCACGAGGTCAAGCGCCCGCAGCTTGGCCAGATGCTGCGAGAGCGCGGATTGGCTGAGCATCACCTTGTCGGCGATGGCGCCGACCGACATTTCACCGTCGATCAGATAGCTCATAATCAACAGCCGCTTTTCGTTGCCCATGAGCATCAAAAATTCGGCAGCAGATTCGGCGTTTGCGATTAGCTTTGTCGAGACCATGAATGCCCCATGCTGTTTGCTCATCGAGGCGCCATGGGGGCAATGGTGCCTGAATCCATAAATTCACTTGCGAAAGGCCACCGACGAGTCAGCGCCCTCTCTGGAGGGTAGAACATTTCTTTCAAATCTCAAGTGTTGCTTTTGATCAAATGCAATTAAGTTTCATTATTTGCCTGCCCGGCCGCCCGGCCGCCCCTGGCCATTTCGACCAGAACGGGTCGCAATTCCCGCGCTGATACCAGCGGTTGTGGGAAGAATACGCGGCAAACATTGTCTCCCGACACCAGATCCATGCCATCGACGTCCAAACCGGCAATGCTCCAGCCGTCGCCAGATGCCCCGGCGTAATGATGCGCGTAAACGGCGACCGCGTCCAGATGGTCCGCGTTCATGTGCTCGACGGCGGATTGTTCGCCCGCCGCAAGCTCTTGGACGATGGGTCCGACGGTGACGAGATCGGAGCGATCGAGCAGATAGGCCTTGCCGAAACCGCCATTGAGGCTGGCGCGCTGGGGCTCGAGGCGAAAGATCGAGAAGTCGCCGAGCCCGGCATAGAGGCTCGCCTTGGGATTGCGGTTGAGATAGCGGCGCTCGGCGCGGGCGTGCGTGTCAGAGCCACGCTCGAGCCGCGACGCCTGGCAGATCAGCGTCAGCCGCGGATATGCCAGCGGGTCGCCCTTGCCGGGCTCGCCGAGCAGCAGGGAACAGCGTGGATCGGCAAGCATGGCGGGCGTGTGCGCCGAGAGCATCGAGACCAGGATCAGCGGCGCGCCGTCGATATCGGTGGCAACACCAACCCGGCTCGCCAGTGGCGACCCGGTCTGCGGCTCCAGCACCGCCAGGGCGCCGAAGCGGGCGCTGCGCAGAAGCGTCTTCGCCAAGCGGATCGCCTCGGCGTCGGTCTCGCGGATCACGTCCTTCTTTCGATCGTCCAAGGGTCTCGTCCTGCTAAGTTGATTTTCCTATTCCACTTATCAGACGATGATGCCGGTTTTGGCAAGCGTTCTATGCAAGCCGCCCAAAACCGCATCGCACTTCTGGACTTATACTACTTCGGCGCCATGCGGATGGCGCCGTCGAGGCGGATGGTTTCGCCGTTCAGCATCTGGTTTTCGATGACGTGCAGGGCAAGTGCGGCATATTCGGACGGTTCGCCGAGGCGGGACGGGAAGGGCACGGCGGCGCCGAGCGAATCCTGCACCTCCTGCGGCATGCCGGCCATCATTGGTGTCTTGAAGATGCCGGGTGCGATGGTGCAGACGCGGATGCCGGAACGGGCGAGGTCGCGCGCCACCGGCAGGGTCATGCCGACCACGCCGCCCTTCGAAGCGGAATAGGCGGCCTGGCCGATCTGGCCGTCATAGGCGGCGACCGAAGCGGTGTTGACGATGACGCCACGTTCGCCGCCCTGCAGCGGCTCGAGCCTGGCGGCGCGGTCGGCGACCAGGCGGATCATGTTGAATGTGCCGATCAGATTGACCTCGATCACCTTGCGGTATTGATCGAGCGGGTGCGGCCCGTCCTTGCCGATGGTCTTCATACCAATGGCGATGCCGGCGCAATTGACCAGGAGGCGCGGCTCGCCAAGCTTGCTCGCCGTCTCGGCGACGGCGGCGGCGCCACTGTCGGCGCTGCTGACGTCGCATTGCACGGCAATGCCGCCGATTTCGGCCGCGACCTTGGCGGCGCGGTCGATGCCGACATCGAAGATGGCGACGCGGGCACCCTTGGCGGCAAGGGCACGCGCCGTTGCCTCGCCAAGCCCGGAGCCGCCGCCGGTGACGATTGCGATCTGGCCGTTCGGGTTCATGGCGTCATCCTCTCCCGGAGCATTTCATTATTTCACGAAAGCGCCGAACCGTTTCACATCTTCCTAGAATTGCTCCAAGAAAACAGGGATGGATCAGGCCCGGATCGACGGTCAAGGTCAAGCCATCGCCTAGACGTGCTCGGCGACCCTGGCCTGGCTGGCATGGCCGACCTCGCCCGTGAGCCTGGCCACCGCGCCCGGCGTGATCTCGTGCGACAAAAGGCGGTCGAGATCGACAGGGCGCGGCATCGAGATCTGGCCGCGCGGGATGCGCTTGAAGCCGAGCGGCCCATAATAGGGCTCGTCGCCGACCAGTATGACGGCGGGCGCGCCGGCCTTTGCAGCCGCTTCGAGTGCGATCGCCACCAGCCGACGGCCGATGCCGAGATTCTTGAAGGCCGGCCGCACCGCGAGCGGCCCGAGCATCAGCGCGCGGCCGGCGCCGGCGGCGATGCGGGTCATGCGCACCGAGGCGACGACGAGATCGCCATCGACCGCCACAAAGGACAGCGCACGCTCGTGGCCGCCGGCTTCGCGGATCTTGTAGGCGGCCAGCACGAAGCGGCCGGGCCCGAAGGCCTCGTCATTGATGGCTTCGATTTCGGGGTCGTGCGCCGGAGTTTCCGGCAGGTATTTCACGTCGGCAAGGCTCATGGTCTTTGCGTTCCGGTAGAGGAGGAAAGGTTGCTGCAAACGGCAGCGTTCGCCAGTCAGCGCTTCATCAAGCGCGGGCGCCCTTTCGTCGTCGGTCAAACCGGATCAAAGCAAAGTCGAACATGCGGAGTGTCCGCTAGCATCAATTTTCGGCCGCCGCAATTGGCCTGATGTGTTCGCCGTCTCCGTCAAGTGACGGTCTGTTCAGCGCCTGATGTCTTCGGCGGGGCAAGCTTGCGCCTAGATAATGTGAAAGGACGCAAGGAGATTCGCATGGGATTGCTGGTCGAGGGCAGGTGGCAGGATCGTTGGTACGATACGGCGGACAATGGCGGCAGGTTCGTGCGGACGCAGTCGCAATGGCGTGACTGGATCACCGTCGACGGGGTGCCGGCCGAAGGCCGGAGGCGCGGCTTCAAGGCCGAGCCGGGCCGCTACCATCTCTATGTCTCGCTCGCTTGCCCGTGGGCGCATCGGACGCTGATTTTTCGCGCGCTGAAGAGGCTCGAAGGCATCATCTCCGTCTCGGTCGTGCATCATTTCACGGGCGCCAACGGCTGGACATTCCTGGCCGAGGACGGCGCCACGGGCGACACGCTTTACGGCTTGGATTTCCTGCACCAGATCTATGCCAAGGCCGATCCCGCCTATTCCGGCCGGGTGACCGTGCCGGTGCTTTGGGACAAGAAGGAGCAGACCATCGTCTCCAACGAGTCTTCAGAGATCATCCGCATGCTCAATTCGGCGTTCGACGCATGGGGCGATGCAAGCCTTGATTTCTATCCCGAGGATCTGCGCAATGAGATCGACCGCGTCAACGCGCTGGTCTATCCCGCGGTCAACAACGGCGTCTACCGCGCCGGCTTCGCCACCACGCAGCGTGCCTATGAGGAGGCGTTCGGCGAATTGTTCGCGGCGCTGGATACGTTGGAGGAACGGCTGTCAAAACAGCGCTATCTCGTCGGCGACCGCATCACCGAGGCCGACTGGCGGCTGTTCACCACGCTGGTGCGCTTCGATCCGGTCTATGTCGGCCATTTCAAATGCAATTTGCGGCGCATCGCCGACTATCCGAACCTGTCGAACTATTTGCGCGATCTCTACCAGGTGCCAGGTGTCGCCGCGACCGTGAACCTCCATCATATCAAGGCGCATTATTACGGCAGCCACGAAACAATCAATCCGACACGGATCGTGCCGGTGGGGCCGGAACTGGACTATGGCGCGCCGCATGACCGGGCAAGGTTCGCGACCTGAGATCTGCAGTCCCCGCGGCGGGGATGGTCGCTATCGGAAGGTTTCCGTGTTGATGCGAGCCTGTCTGTCAAGCTCGGCCTTCAGGAAAGGCATGCTTACCAATAGGGCGACGCGGGTTCCTCCTCAAAAACCTCGGCGATACGTCGCAGCGTTGCCGGCGTCGTTCCCTCCGGCAAACCATCGAGCGGGAAGAAGCCGGCCTCGGCGATCTCGTGGTCCGGCAGCTTCGGTATCGTCTGACTGAATTGCTCGATGACGTAAAAGCCGACATGGTCGCGGCGGCTGGAGCGGCGGTTGAAGTGCATCGACTTCAGCACCGCCGGCGCGTTCAGCGCGATGTTGCCTTCCTCGGCGAGTTCGCGCACCAGCGCCTCGGCCAGCGTTTCTCCGACCTCGACGCCCCCACCGGGAAGCTGCCAGCCGGGCACATAGGTATGGCGGATCAGGAAAACGGAATTCGTCGCGGTATCATGGACGAGGCCGCGCACGCCGAGTGTCATTGGCCGCCGCAGTACGAAATAGAGATGGAACAACCTGGCCCGCAAACCCGACCAGCCGGTCTGGCGGAAGATGTCGTCCGGATTTGCCATCAGGTGCGAAACCGTGGGTGATAAGGAAACCTTGAGTGGAAAGCGGGGCGCTGGTCGCCTATGAGGGATGGATGTTCAGGCTCGCGCATATTTCAGATGTCCATCTGGGGCCGCTCCCCGATGTATCCTATCGCGATCTCGCCTCCAAGCGCGTGCTCGGCTACGTCAACTGGCAACGCAATCGCCGGCGCCATATGCATGACGCCGTCATCGACGCCATCACCGCCGACATCAAGGCGCAGAACCCCGACCACCTCGCCGTCACCGGCGACCTCGTCAATTTGGCGCTCGACGGCGAGATCGAGATGGCCAAGCACTGGCTGGAGACGCTGGGATCGCCGAACGACGTTTCCGTGGTTCCGGGAAACCACGACGCCTATGTGCCCGGCGCCTTCGACAAGGTCTGCCGCTCATGGGCGGCCTGGATGAGCGGCGACGGCGTCAACACGCCGGTCGACCGCAACGCGTTCCCCTATCTGCGCGTGCGCGGCAATGTCGCGCTGATCGGCGTCTCGACGGCGCGCGCCACGGCCCCCTTCATGGCCAATGGCTTCTTCATGGAAGGGCAGGCGGACCGGCTCGGCAAGATCCTGCGCGATACGGCCGGGCAAGGCCTGTTTCGCGCGATCATGATCCACCATCCGCCGGTGCGCGGCGCCGTTTCGCAGCACAAGCGGCTGTTCGGCATCGCCCGCTTCCACAAGGTCATTCGCAAGAACGGTGCCGAGCTCGTCCTGCACGGTCATTCGCATCTGCCGTCGTTGTTCCAGATCGGGCTGCGCAGCACCAAGGTTCCAGTGGTCGGTGTCGCCGCCGCTGGCCAGGCGCCGGGTGGCAAGCATCCGGCCGCACAGTACAATCTGTTCGATATCGATGGCGAAAAGGGCAATTGGCGCATCCGCCTGACGCGGCGCGGCCTGACCGGGCCGGCGATACCGCCCGCCGATCTGCAGACCTTGGAACTGGGTGTGGAGGCCAGCGCTTCTATGGCCGCAGGCTGAAAACCATCGCCACGAGGCGGTCCCAGAACAAGGCGACCGACACCGCCAGGCCGACCAGCGCGCCGGCGGCGACCAGGCCAAGGCCTGACAGGAAGGCCGACCAGCCCTTGCCGCGTTGCGGCGACCGCAGCGGCGGCTCGGCCTCAGCCACCTCGGCGCGCCTCATGGCGGCGACGGCCGGCTCGACCCCGCCCTCCATCATCCTCTGGCGCTCGACGATGCGCTCGGCGACATAGCGGGTCACGGAATCGGCAACTGGCTTCATCTCGGTCGATTCGGCAAGCACCACACGGCCGATGCGGGTGTCCTTGAGGAAGCGATAAGTGCGGCGGTCGCGCCCCATGGCGACATGGCTAACGGCATCGATCCACAGGCGCGGCTGCAGCCCTGACGAAACGACGAAGTCGAAATTGTCCATGTCGGCGGGCACATCGGCAAAGACGGGTGCGAGTTCGGCGGCCAGGAGATCGAGGCGCATGCGATGCGCCTCGCGCATGTCGACGACGACATCGTCGCGGTCGGCGAAGGCGTTCTTCACATCACGGATGGCATCGGACAGTTTTCTCGACGGATCGATCTTTTCGCCTGCGTCCTTCATCGGCGTCTGCCTCGCGGGTTTGGTTAACACGGGGTTAACACAGACGCCGGCAAAATGCACTGGCGAGATGAAGCGGACAGAGGCGGTCTGGGATGTTGCGCTGAAGCGCGTCGCGTTGCGCGACGCGCTTCAGATCTTTGTTTCATGCACGTCGTTCTCCCAAAACCGAGGTCACTTTTGGGCGACATGCATTAAGCAACTCAACTGGCCGCCGCGGCGAGTTTGGGGCGAACGGGCCTGGCGCGACGGTTCATATTGCGCCGGATGATGCTGGCGATCAGATCGGGCGCTTCCTCGATCAGCATATGGCCGGCCTCCAGCACGTGATGCACATGAAAGCGCGCCGGCAGGTCGTCGGCCTGGGTGAAGGGCAGCACCGCGTCATCACTGCCCCATACCACCATCACCGGTATGGCCAGCCTGTCCAACAGTTCACGCGGGATGACGCCTTGGCGGTCGTCCCTGGTCATGGCGGCGGCGATCTCGACGAGTTTTTCCGATTGTCCGGGCCGCTTGCGCATCTCGCAGAGCATATCGGCGATGTGATCAAAAGGTCGCGCCAGTGGACCCGACATAGCGGCAAGACAGGCGAGGATCTCGGATGGGCTCCGTGCGGCGGCATAGCGGCGCAACAGCGGCCCGTTGATCTCCGGGCCGAAGCCGCCAGGCGCCAGAAGCGTCAGCGAGGCCACCTTCTCTGGCTCGGCCAGAGCCATCAAGGTCGCCACCGCTCCGCCCATCGAATGACCAACGAGATGGATGCGTTTGACCTTGCGTGCCGCAAGGTCGGCAAGAACCGCCCTTGCTGCCACCTTTGCGGGCCCGGCACCGGCAAAGTCGAACGACAGGCCATGTCCCGGCAGGTCATAGGCAAGCGTGCACGCGGAAGGGGCGAGCGAGGCGATCACGTCGCGCCAGACGTTGTGGCTACCGCCAAAACCGTGCAGCAGGACGATGGTCTTCGAACCAGATCCTTGTTCGGCGGCATAGAGCGATGAAATCATGAAGGTGGGAGCTTGTTGCAGATTGTGAAAAGCGCGGACCTGACACCAAATGCGGCTGGATTGCGCTTCACCCAGCGTCATAGCCAGTAAAATTTTCGCGATTGTTCGCGAAGGCGAGCCTGTAATTCAATGGGGTTTGTCCAGCGGAAGCCGGCAAATCAGCCCGATTGGGGGCCCTTGTTCTCCGTGCGCGACCGCCCGGCAATTCCATTGGTCCAACGGCCGGTGTTTGTTCAACTTCAGCTGGCGTCGCCGAGCCCGGCGGCGCGCAAGGCGCCGACCAGCCGCTCGGTCAGGTCGGCCGGATATTTTCGGTCGATGAAGGTCGCGCGCGGATTGGCGGCGAATTTGGGGAATTTGGCGGTGAGTTCATCGAGCAGCTTGCGTGCCAGGCTGTCCTGACCGGAGATCCTGGCGCCGATCAGCCGGGCGGCAAGATAGTGCGATTTCGTTGCCGTGGTTCTCAGTGCGGAGCTGGCGATCGCGGCCTTGCTCGTGTCGCCGAGCATCAACTCGCCGGCGAAAAGCCCGAAATCCCACCATGTCGGATGGCCGCTGGAGGCATCCACCGCATGAGCCAGAAGGGGTGTTCCCTCGGCGTAGCGGCCGGCGAAGACCAACCCATAACCATAGGCGGCCGCCATGGAGACGTCATAGGGGTTGAGATCATGGGCCTTGCGCATCCAACGCAGCGCCTCGTCGGCATTGCCAAGACGCGAATTGATGTAGCCGTAGGAACGATGCGCATAGGGACTGGTCGGGCCCATCTGCACGGCGCGATGGGCGAATGTCATCGCCTTCTCGATCGTCGCATCCGGCGGATAGGCGTAATGGTCGTTCACGGCCTCGAGGTGCAGCGAGGCGAGCTCGGAGTAAACAAGCGACGATTTTGCGCCGTTCTCGGCAAGGGTTTCGAGGCAGCGATAGGCGGCCTCGTGGGTTCTGGCGTTCTGATCGAGATAGTATTTGCCGTTGAGCAGCAGGCACTGCGTCAGGCCGTTCTGAATGCCGCTCTGCTCGATATAGTTGTAGATCGTGCCGGACGCGGGCAGTGCCGAACTCAGGATGCCGGCGATACGGTCCTCGACGGCCGATGGCGCGCTGTCGGCGGCTGTCAGGTTGCGCGACAAAAGCACACGTCCGGTCGCCACGCTCTGCAGCTCGATGGTGATCTCGCCCGCGCCCGGTCCAGGCAGGACATCGAACATGAAGCTCGTTGCACTGGCGACCGGGTCGGTCTTGTCGACCGTGTCGCGGCCGATAAAGTCGATGGTATCGAAGCCGCTCAGGCCGGCACGCAACGACGCGGCGACGCGGCTGGCGTCCGCGCCGCTGGCCTTGACGGCGATGTAGACGAGCGGCAGGGCCTCGCTGGCCGGGGACGGCGCGATGCTGCTGGTCAGGCCGGCGCTCTCGAACGTCGCCGGCAGATCGCCGCCGGCGAGCAGCGCGCCGCCGCCCTGGCGCAGGATCAGGACGCCGAGCATGGCGATGACCACAACGATCGCCATCCAGAAGAACGTGAGATGGCGCGCCACAGAGGGCGCGGGTGCCGCCGCCGGCGCCAGCAACGCGGCGGGCGCAACGGCCTCGTCGGCAGTATTGGGGTGCTCGGCTGGAGCTGCTGCCGCTGGCGCCTGCTCGGCGGGTTTGGCCACTTCCGGCAGACGGATCGCGTTGAGCTCATAGGCCGGAACGTAGCCGCCGCGTGGGATGGCGATGCGGACGGGCTCGGCGATGCCTTCATTGGCGAAATACTGCTGCAGCAATTCGCGCAGCCGGCCTGCCTGCACCCGCACCACGGCATCGGTCGACGGATCGAAATCGCCGTCCTTGCCGAAGACGTCCATGGCGATGGAAAAGCCCTTGAGCCTGTCGGCTTCGCCGGCCTGCTCGCGTTCGACGAGATAACGGATCAGCTTGCGCGCGCGCTCGGACCGTCCGAACGTTTCGCTGGCAAGCAGTCGCTCCAGTGTCTCGCGCACTGCGGGGGCGGCAGGCGTGGCATGCTGCAAGTGTCGATCCTCTCGAAGTCGGCACAGGTTGAGGCGCGATCATATAGGGCTCGCACCACCACACAAGTATACACCCGTTATGCGATCGCGTACCTCACCGGATAATTTTCCGGTGGTTAATGACGCTGCCGATGCCGGCTACAGGATTGGTGTGCCGCCGGTGTCAGCCGTTTGAGGCCAAGGCCTTGTTCGGCTTGAAAAAATGGCTGGCGCGAGAGTGGCTGTGATCTCTCGCGCCAATCGTCGGTAGATGCTACCGCGGCTTGCGGCCGACGATGCGGTTGGCTGCCGACGTCACCGCTTCCAGCGAGGCGGCGACGATGTTGGTGTTGATGCCGGCGCCGAACAGCTTGCCGCCGGGATATTCCATTTCGACATAGGAAATGGCGGATGCATTGGAGCCACGCTGCATCGAGTGTTCGGAATAATCGAGCACCGACATCTCGACGCCGACATGGCGTGACAGTGCATCGACGAAGCCGTCGATCGGGCCTGTGCCGGTGCCGGTAATGGTCACTTCCTTGCCCTTGTCGAGGATCACCGCCTCGACCACGCGCCGGCCCTTGACCACTGTATCGGGATAGGTGTGGTGGTCGAGGAATTTCAGGCGCGCGCCCGGCTGGTCGACATAGGTTTCGAGGAAGCGCTCATAGATGCGCTTGGCCGGCACTTCCTTGCCCTCGGCATCGGTGATCGCCTGGATCGCCTGGCTGAATTCGATCTGCAGGTTGCGCGGCAGATTGAGGCCGTAATCGGCCTGCAGCACATAGGCGATGCCGCCCTTGCCGGACTGCGAGTTGATGCGGATGATCGCCTCGTAGCTGCGGCCGACATCGGCCGGGTCGATCGGCAGATAGGGCACTTCCCACAGGCCGGTGTTGGCCTTTTTCAGCGCCTTCATGCCCTTGTTGATGGCGTCCTGGTGCGAGCCGGAAAAGGCGGTGTAGACGAGTTCGCCGACATAGGGGTGACGCTCGGGGATCTTCAACTGGTTCGAATATTCATAGACGTCCTTCATCCGGTTGATGTCGGAGCAGTCGATGCCCGGATCGACGCCTTGTGTGTACATGTTGAGCGCCAGCGTGACGATGTCGACATTGCCGGTGCGCTCGCCATTGCCGAACAGCGTGCCTTCGACGCGGTCCGCGCCCGCCATCAAGCCGAGTTCGGTGGTGGCGATGCCGGTGCCGCGGTCATTGTGCGGATGCAGCGAGATGATCAGGTTCTCTCTGGCGTCCAGATTGCGGCACATCCATTCGATGCGGTCGGCATAGATGTTGGGCGTCGACATCTCGACCGTCGACGGCAGGTTGATGATCAGCTTGTTGTCCGGCGTCGGCCTGACGATCTCGGTGACGGCGTTGCAGATCTCCAGCGCGACTTCGAGCTCGGTGCCGGTAAAGCTTTCCGGCGAGTATTCGAAGCGATAGCCGCCGCCGGCCTTGGCCGCCATGTCGGTGATCATCTTGGCCGCGTCGGTGGCGATGCGCTTGATGCCGCCGACATCCTTTTCGAAGACGACGCGGCGCTGCAATTCGCTGGTCGAATTGTAGAAATGCACGATCGGGTTGGTGGCGCCCTTCAGCGCCTCGAAGGTGCGCGTGATCAGCTCGGGCCGGCACTGCACCAGCACCTGCAGCGACACATCGGCGGGCACGTTGCCTTCCTCGATGCACCAGCGGGCGAAGTCGAAATCGGTCTGCGAGGCCGAGGGGAAGCCGATCTCGATCTCCTTGAATCCCATGTCGAGCAGCAGGCCGAACATGCGCGCCTTGCGCTCATGGCCCATCGGGTCGATCAGTGCCTGGTTGCCGTCGCGCAGGTCGACCGAACACCAGATCGGCGCCTTGTCGATGACCTTCGAGGGCCAGGTCCGGTCGGTGAGGCCAACGGTCGGATAGGGTTGGTATTTGCGGGCCGCGTCGGGCATGCCGCGGGCTGGTTCGACATGCTTGCCTGCTACAGCGGCATCAGGGCGGATCTGTTCTCGTGCGTTCATCGTCTTGTTCTCCCGGCGGCCCTCGGATCCGTCTCGGACGGATGGCTGGCGAGTGGCGCCTTTACCAGATTTTTTCGTTCGCTTGATGTGACTGCCAATTTTGAGACTGGCTAAGGAGCATGCGCTTGCGCGGCGGTTCGACCGCCGGGCGCTCCTTCAGCGAACCCGGCGATCGCCGATAAGGCCGAGAAGAAGCAGGGTCGAGGCAAGCGCGCGCACGGTCTCGCCGGCAAAGCCGGTCTGACGGGAAGCGATGGTGGCGCGCGTGTTCATGCCGGTTCTCATACAGGAGCGCCCCGGCAGAGGCAAGCGGGGGCTGAATCCGTTGAACATTATCCCAAATGCCGGTGCTCTTCCCCAGGCGCCGCAAATGCGCCAGACTTGGATGCCGACGGGGCTGCGGTGCCCTGTCACCGGGAGGTGGTTGTCGATGAATTTCGTGTTCTTCTCGCCGCATTTTCCGACCAACGGCGCCGATTTCTGCGACCGGCTGAAGAAGGCCGGAGCCACCGTGCTCGGCATTGGCGATGCGCCCTATGACGCGCTTGACGGCAGGCTGAAGGCAGCGCTTTCGGAATATTACCGCGTCGCCGACATGGAGGACTACGATCCGGTGTTCCGGGCGATGGGGCATTTCATCCACAAATGGGGCCGCGTCGACCGGTTCGAATCGCTCAACGAACACTGGCTAGAGCTGGAAGCCAACATCCGCACCGACTTCAACATCTACGGCACCAAGCTCGATTTCGTGAAGAACCTGAAGCGCAAGAGCCGCATGCGCGCCTTTTTCCGCAAGAGCGGCGTCGAGACCATCGCGCAGCGCAAATGCTCCGACCGCGCCGGCGCCATGACTTTCATCCGCCGCGTCGGCTATCCCGTGGTGGTGAAGCCCGACAGCGGCTCTGGCGCTTCCAACACTTTTAAGATCTCCAACACAGGGGAGCTCGACCAGTTCTTCCGGGACAAGCCCGAGGACGTGACCTTCGTCATGGAGCAATTCATCGAGGGGCTGGTGGTGACCTATGACGGGCTGGTCAACCGCGACGGCGAGGTGGTGCTGGCGGCCAGCCACCGCTACGACCAGAGCGTCATGGAGGTGGTCAACAAGGACCGCCATATGAGCTACACCTGCTTTCCCCATATCAGGCCAGCGGTCGAGGAGGCCGGCCGCAAGATCCTGAAGGCGTTCGACGTGCGCGAGCGCTTCTTCCACATCGAGCTGTTCGAGACCAGGGACGACCGGATCATCGCGCTGGAGGTCAACATGCGGCCGCCCGGCGCCTGGATGACCGACGCCATCAACTACACGTTCGACATCGACGTCTACGCGGCATGGGCCGACATGGTGGTCAAGGACGCCGCCGGCGGGCCATATGAGGGCAAGTATTTCACCGCCTATGCCAGTCGCAAGCGGCACCTCCACTATTTGCACAGCCATGAGGACGTGCTAGCGGCGCACCGCGACAAGATCGTCCACCATCAGGCCATCGAAGAGGTTTTCAGCCGCGCCATGGGAAATTACGCCTATCAGATGCGCTCCAAGGATCAGGCGGCGCTGCGCGAGGCGGTCGCCTATATCCATGCGGAAAAGGCCTGAGGCGATGGACATCTCCTATCACAAGCATTTCTCCGGCAAGCTCGGCCGCGACATGGAATACAAGCGCTACGGTCATGCCGGCCGGCCCGTGGTGGTGTTCCCGACCTCGCAGGGGCGGTTCTACCAGTTCGAGGATTCCGGCGGGGTGGGCGCTTTGGCCGAGTTCATCGATACCGGCCGCATCCAGCTGTTCACGGTCGACGGCATCGATTCGGAATCCTTCTTCGACAAGCATGCCGACGCCGCGCATCGCATCGGCCGCCACGAGGCCTATTTCCGCTATATGCGCGAGGAGGCGCTGCCGGAAATCCTGTCCGCCGCATCGGCTGCCAATGGCGGGCGCAGACTGAAGCCGTTGTTTTCAGGCTGTTCGATGGGCGGCTACCATTCGTCGAATTTCGTCTTCCGCTTTCCCGAACTCGCCAGTGGCGTCATCTCGCTGTCGGGGGTCTATTCGGCTCGCGACTTCTTCGGCAAGGCGCTGGAGGGCGACATCTTCTACAACTCGCCGCTCGATTACCTGCCCGGCATCGTCGATCCGAAGCTTTTGGCGCGGCTGAAGGCGCTGCGGCTGATCTTCTGCTGCGGGCAGGGCGCCTGGGAAGAGCGCATGCTGGTCGAGACGCGCCAGCTGGAACAGATCCTGCGCGACAAATCCATTCCCGCCTGGGTCGACTATTGGGGCGGCGACGTCAGCCATGACTGGCCATGGTGGCACAAGCAGCTGGTCTATTTCTTCGGCCGCTGGCTGGATGATGATCTGATGCACAGGCTCGATTGATGACGACCCCCGACCCCATCCGTCGCTTTGTCGAGGCCACCAATGAAGGTGATACCGAAGCCTTTCTCAACACCTTTGCCGACGACGCATTCTTGAGCGACTGGGGACGATCGTTCCAGGGGCGCGAGCAGATCGCCCGCGGAACCAGTCCGACAATATCGGCGTGAAGTCGAACCTGAGCGTCGTCGGCATCACGCCGACGGAAGGCGTCTATCGCGTTCGCATCGCCGTCGAGGGCAAGGGCTTCAACGGCGAGGGCGACATGACCTTCACGCTGGATGGCGACCGTATAGCGAGCCTTGTCATCACCTGACAAAGGCTGAGCCAGCTATCCTTCCTGGCAAACCGGCACAGAAACAGGCTCGTGCTGCGCCGCCGATCCGCGACGCAGGCCGAGGAAGACGACGAGGGCGGTGACGATGGTGATTGCCGCCAGCACGATCAGCAGCCTGTCGAAAGCCGTCTCATAGGCCTGGACCAGGGTTGCGGCGTTGGCCGTTGGCAGATGCTGCGCCGTTTCACCGACATTGCCGGTCACCAACAGCTGCGCCGCGGCGGCCGCATCCCTGGAAGATGCTCCTTGAGTAGCGAGTTGCGCCGCGGTGAAGCCTGACAGGGTCGCCATGACAATGGCCACCGCCACGCCCTCGCAAGCGACACGCGTGGTGTTGAAGATGCCGACCGCCATGCCTGCGCGCTCGCGCGGCACGACGCTGACGGCGAGCCCGTCCATCAGTCCCCAGGGCAAAGCGATGCCGATACCGATCAGCACAAGCGGCGCCACAAGCGCGACGGCGACCGGCGGCGTCAGGCTCAGCCAGACGAGGCCGGCGGCGGCGATGAGCAGGCCAGCGCCGCAGATCGTGGCCGGAGCGATCCAGCGCGCCAGCTGGCCGGCAAGCAAGGGCAGGATCAGCAACGGCCCCGAAAGGCAGATCATCAATTGCCCGGCCTCGATCTCGCTCATCCCTTCAATGCCGATGAAGCGGATCGGCAGAAGCACCAGCAGGACGACGAAGCCATAGGCGGGCGCCGCCGCCAGGAACTGGACGCCGACGAAGCGGGGGAAGCGAAACAGCGTGAGGTCGAGCATTGGCCGGCGCACGCGTCGCTCGACGATAATGAAAGCGGCCAAGAAGAGGGCTGCCGCGGCGAGCAGCGTGACGACCAGGGGATCGATCCAGCCGCTCTGCGGCGCCTGCAGTACACCATAGGTCAGCAAGGCCAGTGCTGTCGTGAAAGTGCCGGCTCCCGCCCAGTCGAGGCCGGTCGCATCCGGGTCGCGCGATTCCCGGATAGTGCGCATGCCAAGCACCGCCGAGGCAATCGCCAGCACTGCCACCAGAACAAAGATCGACCGCCAGCCGAATGCGGAGATGAGCAAGCCCGAGGCGATCGGACCGAAGGCGAGGCCGATGCCGAAACTTGTGCCGAGGAAGGAGAAGGCGCGCAGCCGCAGCGGCCCTTCGAATTCCTGGGCAAGTGCGGAGGCGCCGCCGGCGAAGGCCAAGGCACTGCCGATGCCTTGCGCGGCCCTGAACATGTCGAACCAGACGATGCCGGGCGCCAGCATCGCGCCGAGCGACGCCAGGACATAGAGGCAGAGGCCGGCGAGGAGGATGCGCTTGCGGCCGTGGTTGTCGGCCAGCGCTCCAGCCGCCATCAGGCTGGCGCCGAAGGTCAGCATGAAGGCGTTCGTCACCCAGTTGAGCGCGATCGGGCTGCCGCCGAGATCGGCCGCGATGCGTGAGAGTGCGACGGCCGGGCCGGTGAAGGTCAAGGGCATGGTCATCGCGGCAAGGCATACCGACAAGAGCACGAGCCATCGCTCGGCTGGGCCGGTTGTGGTCTTAGAGGTCATGAATTTTCCTATCTGAAGCAGCATCCATCGGCATGCGCGTGGGTCGCGGCGCCGGTCGCAACGACAAGATAGGTCAGCAGCCTTTCCGGAAAAATGGTATTATATCTCCTGATATACCGGACTGAAACGCTCGAATGGAAGATTACGATGGATCGTCTCAGTGGCCTGTTGGCCTTCGCCCGCACCGCCGAGTTTGGCAGTTTCATCGCTGCTGGCCGGGCGCTCGGCATTTCGGCCTCCGCCGTCGGCAAGAGCGTCGCAAGGCTCGAACAGGAGCTCGGCGTGCGGCTCCTGCAGCGCAGCACGCGGCGCGTCGGCCTGACGGAAGAGGGCAGGCTGTTCAATGAGCGGGTGCGCCGCATCCTCGACGACATCGACGATGCCGAGGCGATGCTGTCGCGGACGCGGGAAACGCCGCACGGACGGCTGCGCGTCTCGACCCCGATTGTCACCTATCATCTGCTTTTGCCGGTGCTGTCGGAGTTCATGGCCCGCTATCCCGAGATCGAACTCGACATCGATTTCAACGACCGCGTGGTCGACGTCATCGAGGAAGGCATCGACGTCGCGATCCGCAGCGGCGAGCTGCCCGATTCACGATTGGTGTCGAGACCCGTTGGACCCTTTCGTATGCTTTTGTGCGCGGCGCCCTCCTATCTCGAGCGCCATGGCACGCCCGACAAACCGGCGGATCTCACCAGGCATTTCGGCATAAACTTCCGCTTTCTCAACAGCGGCAGGCTGCTGGAGTGGCCATTCACGACCGGAAGCGCCGAACCGCAGACCCGCTCGAAGCTGACCTGCAACAATATGGAGGCCTTGAAGGGTGCCACGGTCGCCGGGCTCGGCATCGCCTGCATGCCCGATTTCCTGGTCCGCGAGGCGTTGCTGGACGGAAGGCTGCGCACCGTGCTGGACGATCATATCGACGGCCGTGGCCAGTTCCGGATGCTGTGGCCCTCCAATCGCCATCTGTCGCCAAAGGTGCGGGTCTTTGTCGATTTCCTTCCCGAGCGGCTTGCGGCGGCTGCCGGCCGGTGGGGGTGAAGAGTGGGCACCGAAAGCGCTGCAGCCTGTCAGTCCCGGATGCTTCTGGCAACCAGCCGGGCGACGCTCGGGCCGACGAGCAGCACGACCAGGAACCGGGCCGATTGCAGCGCCATGACGAAGGAGATGTCGACGTTCTGCGCCGCGGCGGCGATGATGGCGACGCTGTCCATGCCGCCGGGGCTGGTCGCCAGATAGGCAGTCAGCGGATCGATGCCCAGGAGATGGCTGATCAGGAAGGCGAGCCCGCCGCAAAAGGCGATCAGCGCCACGATCGAGGCGATGATCTGCGGCAGAGCACGCGTCGCATGGCGCAGGATCGGCCTGGTGAAGTTCAGCCCGATCGACCAGCCGACCATGGCGTAGCTGATTGCCAGCAGCCAGGGCGGCAGCTGCATCTCGACGCCAAGGCCGAGATGGACGACGGTGCCGAAGATGAAGGTGCCGAGGAAGAAGGGCGAGGGCAGCCGGCACAGCTTCCCCGCAAGGCCGCCGACCAGCGCGATACCTGACGTGGCGGCGAAGGCTTGGGCATCGATCGGCGGAAACCAGATGATGGGCGGGACTTCGATGCCCGATGTGTCGACCCACATCTTGGCGACGATCGCCGCCGTCATCGAAACGAAGATGACCCGCAGATACTGCATGAAGGCGACGAGGCGCTGGTCGGCGCCAAAAGCGCCGGCCATCAGCACCATGGCGGTGGCGGCGCCAGGCGAGGAGCCCCAGACGGCGGTGGTGCCGGGCAGGATGCGCCAGCGGCTGATCAGCCAGCCAAGCAGGCTGGAGGCCGCGACTGTCGCAATCACCACGCCCAGGAACAGCGGCCACTCGGCATAGAAGACGGGAAAGATGTCGGCCGAGATCGACGCGGCGACGAGACAGCCGACAATGGCCTGGGCGGAGCCGAACAGCAGGCGCGGCACCCGCACCGTGGCGCCATTGGTGCCGGCGATGATCGCCGCCAGCATCGGTCCGATCAGCAGCGCCGCCGGCAGAGCGGCCAGTTCGAGCGCGCTGGCGAACAGGGCCGAGATGGTGAGCAGGACCAGCCATTGCCAGGGCTTGCCCATACGCGCCATGCGCTCGGTGGCAAGCTGGTCGGGAGGCTGCGCCGAGGAATCCATGTTTCGGTCTTAGACGCCAAGCACGGCGATGCGAACCCCGCCGTGCTGAAAAAGCTGCCCGAAGGCCTCAGCCCGTCTTGCCGTCAGGCAATCCGAAGCCGCCGACCGGATGGGTCTCCACCTGGAACTCGAAGCCGGCGATGAAGGGGCGCGCCTTGGCGATTGCCGCCTGAACTTCCGGAAGCTGCAGCGAGGCCTTGTGGCTTGCCTGGTCAGTCCACACTTCGGTCACCCAGATCGCATCGGCGTCGGCCGGGTCGGTGGCGACGATATAGCTCAGGCAGCCCGGCAGGGCGCCGGTGCTGGCGCGCAGCACGTCCATGACCGAGTCGCGCTGGCCGCGCGCCGCCCGCATCTTGCCGATCAGTCCGTACATTCAGCTGTCTCCCCTTCAAAGTCTTCGACAAGAGTATGCGGACCGCCAGTATGCAGATAGCCGGTCACGGCATCAACTGGCCGCCATTCACCTCGATCACCTGGCCGGTGATGTAGCCGCTCAGCAGGTCCGACGAGAGGAACAGGTAAGCGCCGACGCAGTCTTCCGCCGTGCCGGCGCGGCCCTGCGGAATGGTGGCGACCATGCCCTTGATCTGCTCCTCGGTCGAATAGCGCTCATGGAAAGGGGTGAGAATCGTGCCGGGCGCCACGGCGTTGACGCGGATGCCGAAGCCGATCAGTTCCTTGGCCATGCCGCGTGTGACATTGGAGACGAAGGCCTTGGCCGAGCCGTAGAGGCCGGCGCCGCCGCCGGCACCATTGCGCGCGGCAATTGACGAGGTGTTGACGATGAAGCCGCCCTGCTTCTTCAGCCATGGCATCGCCTTGCGCGAGGCTGTCAGCACCGAACGCGCATTGAGGTCCATAACCGCGTCGTAATGCGCTTCGGTCTGGTCGGCATAGGGTATGCGGCCGAGCATGCCGCCGGCATTGTTCACCAGCCCGTCGAGGCGTCCGAAATGCTGCGCGCTGTCCTCGACGACGCGCTCGACGTCGGCGGGAACGGAAAAGTCGCCCTGGACGAGGAACACCTCGCCGCCGCTGTCACGAATGGTCTTGGCGAGTTTCTCGGCGGCCTCCTGGCTCGAATTGTAATGCAGCGCCACCCTGGATTTCTGCGCGGCATAGGCCAGCGCGAGGGCCGCGCCGATACCGGTCGAGGCACCGGTGACCAGCACCGCCTTGCCGGCGAGATCGGGAATGCTGAGTGTATTGGTGGCTGGCACTGTTGTTCCTCCGGGATGTCTGCCGCCCTTCGTAGGCCTTTGCCACCCCGGTGTTCAAGCCTCAGGGGCGCAGATAGGCATAGCCCTGGCTTTGCAGTTCCGCGAGCTTCACGACGCCACCCTTGTCGGCGGCATGGAAGCCGTCGAGCAGGTCGGCAAGCGAAATATCCATGCCCCGCATGGTGTTGCCGCAGGCTTGCGGCTCGAGCCCTTGCTGCACCAGGCCGGCGAAGCGGCCGGAGATAGCGGCCGATATGCCCTTCGACTTGAAGCTCGCCAGGGCCGGGCCATGCACGACCAGCACGATGTCGGCATTGCCGCCGGTGCCCTCATAGTGGTTCTTGATGTTGCCGAGCACGAAGTTGACCTTGTCCACATCGCTCAGATGATAGGCAACCTTCAGCCGTGGGGTTTCCGTCGCCGCGGCCTGCGCGGCCCGCAGGCCAAGAAACGTCCCGGTTCCGGCAAGAACCGCGCGGAACATGTCGCGTCGGCGCATGGCATCCTCCTCAGATTTCACCGCTATTTGCGTGGCTGCGGCCGCAATACTAGCATAAGTTGACGCTACGTCCTGTCGATGCGAGGAGAGGTCACATGACGTTCAGGGCAAGGGAATGGAAGACAATCGCGGGCGCCGGATTTGGTGCCGCGCTGCTTGGTTTGCTGACAGGCACAGCCGTCGCTGACGACGCGCTCAAGCTCAGGGAACTCAGCCCGAGCGGGGCGGACGTCTGTTTCGGCCGGGTCTATGACGCGGCCCATCTCAAGGCGCATCCGAAGCAGAAGGTGGCACGGATCTTCTTCTACTATGGTCATGACCCGGTCAGCCGGCCGAACGAAGAGCCCACGGCAAACGCCGACACATCCTATAATGGCTTTCTCACCACGACGTTGCGTGGCGCCAAGGCGCCGCAATGGGCCGGCGGCTGGTGCAACCATGAATCCGAGGATGGCACATCAGGGCCGATCCGTTGCGGCATGGACTGCGACCGCACCATGGCCTCGCTGAAGGTCGATGACAAAGGCCGTCTGGTTGTCACCGATGTCTCGGCCGACCTTTATCTCGATGCCGGATCGGAAGAGGAACTCGGCAAGGCCGAATATGACAGGCAGGCGCTGGGCACAGAGGACGACAATTTCCGCCTCGACCCGATGCCGGCCGCGACCTGCAAGGCCGAGTTCGCGCGCATCGACCCGATCGATCCGGCGCTCGGCCTCCCGCTGCGCGAGCGGCTGAAGCCCGACCAGGCCTTCTGCTACGGCCGCGACTATGACGCGGCGCATCTGGCCTCGCATCCCGACCAGCGGACGCAGTCGATCCGAGTTTTCCGCGGGCCGGTGGAACTGGCGTCCTTCGCGTCGGGCGGTGACGTCGCCAACTGGCCTGACGGCGCCGACATCGCCGTTTCGGTGACCACCAGGCTGAAGTCGGGAAAGGTCACGCAGACCTATTCCTGCCAGGGCGAAGCCGACCAGTGGCGCTGCGCGGCAAGCTCGAAGATGAGCGATTTCTCCTGCGACATCGCGCAGAAGGAAATCTTCCTCAAGCGCGGCGCTAACGGCACGATGATGCTGGCCAATCCCAACAGCAGCCTGGCGATCGTCGATCTCTGCTCGAAGGCAGCGGACGGCAAGACGAAGTCGGACGACAAGGTCTATCGGCTGGTGCCAATGCCGCAATCGGCCTGTGCGCCTTGAATACCAGCGCGTGGTCATCCTATGGCGTAGCAAGGAGCGAAGCGACGCGGCTTAGACCATAGGATCCATGCCGGGACTCCTGAGCGCTGCTGCGGTGCAGAATTGTCTTCCGCCGTGTGCTTCATCCTAGGTCGCGGCATGGATCCTCGGGTCTCCGCGACGGAGCTTCGCTCCTGCTCCGCCCGTGGATGACGAAGTCGAGAGGCTTCGACTAATTTTCCAAGGTCGCGCCGGCGAACCGCCTCACGCAAACGGTACGGCCGTCGTGCCTTTCGGCAGCTTGGCCTCGTCGTCGGGCTCGACATGGATGGTGACGCGCACCGAGGGGATTTCGGCTTTCAGCGCGTCTTCGATGCGGTCGCAGATGACGTGGCTGGCGCCGACCGACATGTCGGCGTCGACGACCAGATGGAACTCGATGAAGGTGGCGCGGCCGGCGATGCGGGTTTTCAGGTCGTGCACCTCCAGCGCGCCCTTGCAATTGGCCGAGATGACGTCGCGGATGCGCATGTGTTCCTGCGTGTCGACGGCACGGTCCATCAGGCCGTTCATCGACGAGCCGATGACGTGCCAGCCCTGCCACAGGATGTTGAGCGCGACGATGACGGCAAGCGCCGGATCGAGGATATGCCAGCCGGTCAGGATTGCCCCGACCAGACCGCCGAAGACGCCCACCGAGGTGACGACGTCGGTCATGATGTGGTTGCCGTCGGCGACGAGCGCCGGCGATTTCTCCGCCCGGCCGACGCGGATCAGCATCCAGGCCCAGAAGGCATTGATGACGGTGGCGACGCCGTTGACGGCAAGACCTTTCCAGGGCTGTTCGAGTGGTGCTGGCGTCTGCCAGCTCCGCCAGACCTCGTTGAGGATCAACAGCGCGGCAACGACGATCAGCACGCCTTCGAGCACCGCCGAGAAATATTCCGCCTTGTGATGGCCGAATGGATGATCCTGGTCGGCCGGCTTGTAACTGACCTGGATCGCCCACAAGGCGGCGACCGAGGCAATGACGTTGACGATCGATTCCAGAGCGTCCGAATAAAGTGCGACGGAGCCGGTAATGTACCAGGCGGCCAATTTCCAGCACATTGGGATCCTAAGCTTAGAATTCCACGTGGACAAGTTGTCGCGG